>Ga0214921_10000781_pt1 | contig 56710 bp, 90 predicted proteins | sample LL1505_MetaG_FD_177992 | JGI IMG/M metagenome (GOLD analysis project Ga0214921, IMG submission 177992) | Freshwater microbial communities from Lake Lanier, Atlanta, Georgia, United States - LL-1505 | ecosystem: Environmental > Aquatic > Freshwater > Lake | place: USA: Georgia | collected... | reverse complement strand
CAGCACCTTTCATGGTGTGTGCTTCGTCAATGAACAAGATACAATTTTTCTTGGTTTCCAAGGCAGCAATCACAGCCTTGAACTTTTCTTCGAATTCACCGCGGTACTTGGATCCTGCTAACAATGACCCAACTTCAAGTCCCCATACTTCGTGATTTTGTATGAATCGGGGCACACGCCCGGCCACAATCTCCTGTGCCAAGCCGTCCACAATACAGGTCTTGCCCACACCAGGATCGCCCACCATCAGCACGTTGGCCTTGAAGCGGCGTGCCATCACAGTGATCATTTCGTGCAGTTCAGTCTGGCGTCCGATCAAGGGCTCCAGCTGATCTGCTTGTGCCTGGGCTGTCAAATTGGTACAGTATTCGGTGAGTATTTCGTTGGCCTGCACTGGATTCATTTTGGTTTCACCAGCATGGTAATTTTTGCTGTAGAATTCTGAAAACTCAGTTTTCTTCACACCGTATTTGAGCAGGAAGTAGTGTGCATGACTGTTGGTTTCGGCCATGATACTCAAGTACAAATCCAAGGTGGTCAAGGTTCTGCGTCCTGTGAACATGACCTGTACATTGGCACGATTGAACAAGCGTTCCAGAGTCTGTGTTTTGCGTGGCTGCACTTCTTCACCAGGCTTGACCAAGTTTTTTAAACTGTCAAGATACATATTGACTTCTTGATCCATTTGGTCAACTTCCACACCAAAGTTGTCTAGAGTTTTTCTAAATGGTGCATGCCGGATCAGGCTCAACAGCAGATGTTCTGTGATCACATACTCGTGATGTTTGTCTCGTGCAATTTTAACTGCTTGATCTACAATGTGTTCAATTTCGGGATTGTTTTGCATGTGTGTCCTTGAGTTGTCCTATGGTTTATTATATGCTATTTTCTTATTCGGTGCAACCTTGACTGAGTCAAAATATTTATTTGTGGTGTGTTTGAATGGCCGCCAGCAATTCAGGTGAGATCGAATCTGGCACAAAGGCCTGCACTCGCACCATGATGTCACCGACGGTGCCAGCTCGGTTGGTCAATCCTCTTCCTCGCAGTCTCAAAGTCACACCTGGCTGACTTCTAGGAGGTATGTTGGCACTCAAAATGTCGCCGGTGATTGTGGTAATGTGCAATTCGGTTCCTAGTATTATGTCCCAAATGCTCACTCGAGTTTCGGTTATTAAATTGAGATCTTGACGTTGCCAAACTCGGTCTGGTTGAACTCGATACTGTACCACAAGATCTGAGCCACCGGGACCGATGCCTTCATAATGCACATTGTCCCCGTCATTGATGCCCCGGGGTATTTCAATTTCCACAGCACTTATGCCTTGCGCTGTGCCCAGGCTCACAGTGCGTTTGCCACCTGTGGCCACATCGGCGAGTGTGATGGTCAAGGACATTCTCACATGACTGCGTGGTCGTGGCTGTTGAGCAAACCCATGTCCAAACATTTGCCCGAATATGTCATTGATGTTTACCCCGCCAGGATGTCCTTGGAATCCTGAAAACTGTGGCCTAGGATTGTTGTATTCGGCACGTTTTTGCTCATCACCCAGTGTGGCATAGGCTTCTTGAATGGCCTGAAACTTCTGAGTATCGCCACCTGCTCTATCTGGGTGATGCTGGCTGGCCAGTCGGCGAAAGGCCTGTTTGATTTCGTCAGCAGTGGCAGTTCTGGGCACGCCTAGCACAGCGTAGTAGTCGGTCATAAGAAAGGTCCTGTATGTTTAATTATACAGGACCTTGGGCGACTTGTCAATTATTTCTTTTCAGGAACTGGGGTGCCTTCAAGTTTCTTGTGTACTTTGATTTTTTTGCAATCTTGTGCAGGTTTGTTGGTCTTTTTGTCCATGACAACTTTGCCGGCTTTGTCTTTTCGGTCTTTGCAAACTTCTTTGATTTCGGCTGCGGCATGCCCAAGGTTGGCAAACAACAACAGGCTGAGGCCCAGCGCAATGGGCATGAGTGAATATAATCGAGTTTTCATAAGGGATCCTTGTTTTTAAACGCAGTCATGATCTTGATCTGAATTCTTTTTGCAAACTCAGGTTGTGGAAAATTCCAACCTATGAAGGCTCCTAGCGCCAACCAAAATAGTGTTTCTAACATGATTTATCTCCTTTAAATTTCTGGGAACGCAGGCTCAGGTGGTGCTTTCTTACCGCCAAAGCCTGTGGTAACTGCTGTGGACGCAGCTGGTGCAGGTGCCGCCACAGGGGCTGGGGCCGGTGCTGGCAACGGTGTACCTGATGCTGTGGGTGCAGGGTTTTGTGCGGCTCCTGCAATCTTTTCTTGTGTGCGACCAAATGCGGCAATACCCAACACAGCTCCCATGGCCACGTGAAACAAACCTGCTCCTTGCAGAGTGAGTGGTTGCCATTGTGTGATTGTGGTGTGCTGGATCACTTGCAACACTGACCACAGCACTGGGAACACTGCCATGTCCAAGGTACAGATGCCCATGTACATCCAGCCCATGGCTGGGCGCCATTTCTTCTGCATCCAATCTTCGTCTTTCTTTTCTGGTTGTTGTTGTTCTGCCATAGTGGGCTCCTTTTGAATATTTATGTAGTTTGGGCCAAGATAACTGCTGTGTAATATTTAAGCCGTACTTCTTTAAATAATAACATGGCCCAATCTACCATTGATCAATTGTACAAATATCTTTCCACGGTAAAACGTCCTTGGTTGTTTCTTGTGTCAGTGTTCGGCATGTTCCTGGTTATATCTGCCATAGTATTGAGTGCTGTGTGGTTTTATGTTCGTCGTTAATGTTTTCTAGGATGGTCAATCAACCACTGTTTTAACTCGTCTAAATTTAAATCCCCGTCGAAGTGTTTTTTGAATCCACGGTAGAATTTTATTTTTTCAGGATCACCTGCAAACCTATGCATGATTTGCTCTTCTTCCAGCTGTGCCTGTTGAAACTCTGGCAGAAACTCTTGATAGGTGTAATAGGCAAACAGCACAAAACAAGTCAGCACCAGCACAATGGCAAAAAATGCATTCAAGTACACATGGAATATGATCAGCACCGCAGGTACTGCAACCATGGCAAGTATTGTGCCCATGGTCAACAACAAGGTCTTAGTTACTGGATTCATCTTGCTTGTCCCGGCGTCGACGTTGTTCCAAGAAATCTTGGTATTCTTGCAGTCTTTGTTGGCGCTCAAACCACTCTTGTTTTTGCACTGCCGCTAGTGTGTCTCTGTATCTGGTGTCAGTTACACCGCCCCAACGGCGTTGTGCATCGTAGGCAATGTACATGAACATGCCCATCATCACAAATATTACCACAATGGCACCAATGCCCAGGGCAATTTCAAATTGATATTTCTGCATGCGTTGGCGTTTGCGATGGGCTCGTTCAAGTTCACGAGCCATGAGCACTTTTTGTTCTTTGCCCAGCTCTTTGGTCATGCTTTCAACTTCGGTGAACAACGCACCCAGTTCGGGCGGTGATTGGTAGATCATGAGCTCGCGCAGTTCCTTGCCCATTTGTTCCAGTTGCTTTTGCATCAGCACACGTTTCAACGCACGTTTGGCCAGGCTGTCGCCACCTGAATACACTTCAGTTTTTGATCGCTTTTCTTCGTCTTCCAGCACTGCTAGGCACTTGAAATAGTTGTCGTAGTAGGCACCCAAAGCGTCACCAATCTCGGTGTAGATATTGGCGCTGTCTTCACTGCGTCGGTTGAGTTCAGTTACGCGAGCTTTTTCTTCGTTGAGTTGTTTCACAGCCGCTGGTGGCGGTGGCTTGCCATCGTACTTTTTGTGAAACTGATCGTCGAGATCTTTAAGTACGCCTTTTACATCGCCCGCGGCTGATTTGATGTCCTTGTACAGTTGACATCCTTTTTTCACGGCAGCAACAGCCGTGTTGGCCAAGGCAAATAGTGTTAGTGGATCCATTGTTATTGCTCATGCCACTACGCTGGTGGCTAGAGTATTTAATGGATCTTGGTGCGAGATTAAGTAGCAGTTACTTGTTATACTGCTATTATTTAGGCAATTTGCTTTTTTGAAATTCCCAAAAATCTGGATCGCCTGGTTTTGGTTCTTGTTGTGTGTTCATGACATTTCCTTAACTGAATGTGAATGGGTAGTTGTAGGTGGCGGCGCCTGTTTGACCTTGAACAAAAAATATAAGACTTGCACCCGAATTATTGACAACATTGATTGTGCTAGACGCCACTGTGCTGCCAGCACCCCAAGTACAAGTTTTTGTGCCTGTGCCATAGGTGGCAAAGAATGCTTGATTGCTTGCAGTTAACGCATTAATAGCAATACCTGTTTTAGTGTCGTCGTTGATTGTGAATCCAGTGCTACCGTTAATTGTAGCAGTGGGATCTTCTGTCTGTTGTCCGGCAATAACCGGTGGATTCATTTCTGAGTAACCAGTCACATTGTTCACACCCGGTGTGCCGCCGCCACCAGATCCAGTACCAATGTTGATTCCGCCACCTATATTGATTCCGCCACCTATTGCTATTCCTGGTAATGCCATATTATATTCCTGGGATCCAAAGCCAGATGCCCTGGCTCAATAACACTGTGCCAATCACAGCAACCACTTCGCTAATTCTATACATAGTGTTGTTAACACTCAAAATGCTGGCGCTCAACAGCACAATGGCCAGTTGAAATGCCAATGACGCAAATGTTAACCATGGACTATGTCGCGTGGCTTCGTCACGTGCGGCCTCGTAGGCCTGTGCCCGAGCCAACAGTTCACGCTTGCCTTCCGCCTTGGCAGGGTCACTTTCGTAACGTGCAATCTTGGCTTCAAGTTCTGCTCGGCGTTGGGGGTTTTGAGTTTGTTCTAACTGTCCCTCGGCAATGCTTTGCTTGATGCTCTTGCTTTGATAAAAAGCATAAGTGTCTGTGGCCTTCAGCATGTTTTTCAACACAGCACCTGAATAACTGTTTGAAAAGTAAGTGGTCACAGCCATGAATAGAGCCATGATCACAATCACCAGGCCGGCTTTGTCTTTGATCTGTGCTTCACGTTCTGAACGTGATAGGGGTTTTGTTTCTACTTCAGCCATGTCATGCTCCCATAATGTGTAATGCGTGTTCGTAGTGCCGGATACGATCTTCGAGACCAATGTATCCACCATTGATCTTCTTGGTCATTTTCTTGATGTCGCCGGCGTCAGCTTCCACATTCAAGTTGTTGCTCTCCCAGAACCAGCAGGCGCTTTGTGCGGCACCTTCAAATGTGGCCAAGTATTCGGCAGCTTCTTCTGGTGAGATTTCCAAACTGGCAGCAAAGTTTTCATAGTTGCTCCGGCCAGTCAACTGTATGAGTCCACGTCCGCAATAGCGATATCCATCGCCAGAGTGTTCGTCGCCATTGCCCATGCGGTTGGCATAGATTCTGTTGGCAATCATTTCAGGTTTTTTGGCATAGGCCTGTGCTAATTCGTCTGTAGGAAAATACTTGCCAAATATTTTGCGCAGACTTTCTGCTTTGTAGTTCAAGTTTTCTTTGATGAATCGAAACCCACCTGATTCATGTGCGCACTGTGCTATGAAGGCAGCAATGCGTTCAGGTGTGTTGATTTCATAGTCAGGCAACAGTTGGTCTAAGGCTTCATACCAGTGTTCAGCATGTGGTATGCCAGGTACCATTTGTTTTAATTGACTGATTGTTAGTTCCATCATGGCTCCTTATTTTATGTTGTTGAATATTTGTTGTTGTTTTTGATACCATTCAATCCAGGCATCTGTTTTGACAGCACACTCATAGTAGGTGCCGTAGTTTATTGTCACAGTTTTGGCAACATCGCTCAGTCGAGCGTCTTCGGCAATTTTTTGCAGTTGTGGACAACGGACCAATGCAAGGCCACCAGGTGCTTCGGGAAATGTGTTGGTGACAGGCACCACAGTTGAACATCCACTTAGCAACAATGATAACAGCAAGACTCTCATCAGCAGTTCCAACGACGTCGTGCTTTGCATATGGCTTTGTCAGGAGTCTTGGCGCAACTGATGCTGTGCATTTTCATTTGTCCACGACTGCGGCTGCAATAACTCTTACGGCGTTTGCTAGCCTTTCCGCCTTTTTTGAGTTTTGACGGCTTGGTGGTCACAGCAGTTTTTAGTTTTGAACCAGGATTTTCTCTGCGATAAGCATTCACAGCCTTTTGACTCATGCCATCTGTCTTGTCACGTTTGTTGGCCTTTTGCCAATCTTCCATGATGGGCTCTGATGTCACAGCAAACACATACAGTTCATCTTCTGTGAGTGTTTCCAAATCCTCCCAGATCACTTCAGCATCCACACCATTGTGTTCGGCCAATCGTTCAATGATTGACTCAATGAGATCAAACTCTTCTGCTAACTCTGCGCTTTCATCTACATGCTTGGGCTTTTTGTGATGCTTCTTCATGTTGATGGCAATAGCGGCCTGTTGTGCGGCATTGGCAGCTTCCATCATCTGTGGATCAATGCCCTGTGCTTTTTGACTCTGCAGGTAATTCCATGCAGTGACCATCATGCCTTCTACCTTGGCAATTTTTTCTTGCACCCACTCAGGCAAGTTGTCATGATCGTCAATGGTGGCCAACAAGCCCTGTGCTGCCTTGGCAATGGTGTACAAGTTGCCTTGCACCATGCCGGCTTCGTCATCATACTCGCCATTGAAATCTTCCGTGATAATGTCGTTTATTTTCATTTTGGTTGCTCCGCGGCTGTGTTATGAGCCTTGATAAATTCTTGTGGTATTTCACACACGCCACCAGGTGCAAATTTTGTATCGTATTTAATCACTTCACGGTCAACATATTTCACAATATTTTCACCGCGTGTTCTTATCACCTGAGTCTTGGTCACAACCCGGGTCTTCACAGTTTCATTGACCTTTTGTGACTGGGCCTGTGCCTCTGCAACTTTTTGTTCCATTTCTGCCACACGCTCACGCCATTCCATTTCAATGCTGAGACCACCGCGCAAGTACACACCTGCAACCAACAGTGCGATGCCCAGGACTTGTGTGGGCGTTCGATATTGGGCCAGCACTGGCAAAAAGGAAATGGTGGTGGTTACTATGCCAGCCAGCAACAATGCTGTAGTCACAAACAAGATTAAAGATTCGGGTAAGAAGTGCAAGATCCACATGCTGATATTTAGCTGGTCAGCCCAAGTAAATCTTGTGTGTTGGTTGGCAATTTTTCTATTGTGTGTGCTGCCAAATCCATGCCATGCTGAAATTTCAACACCCACAATAGATACACTTCGTCAAACAAATCAAAATTCAAATCACTCCAGTCATAATTTTTGCCGTTAACTATGCAGTTAATTACAGTGGCATGTTCGGCATCTCTGTGCATAGTGGTTTGCAATGGCTGCCATTCACTGTGGATATAATCAATTTTGTTTTTTAAAGCAGTGTTGACATTAAAAAATTCAAACATGTTCAACACGGTGTTTTCGAAGTTATCACGCAAATCATCCAGGGTTATAAATTTGATGTTGGGAAACTCTGCTGATAATTTTGTCCAATTGGACACACAGTCAAATGATTCTTCGTGCAATGCCTGTGCCATCAACACTCGCAATTGACTCAATGAAAGATCGTAAACAGTTTTGCAATTGAATTGGTTTGTAATACTTTGATACCAATCTTGTTGACTGTAGTAGTCCATTTGTAATCTTACACGTTGCATGATATCGTTACAGGTCAACCAGGACAACTCTGAATATCTGTGTTTGATTTTTTTATCAAACATTTCAGGAGTATAAAACACTTTTTTGTAGTTGTTGTGGTACCACCAAATTTTAGAAGTTTCAGTGGGATAAATTACTAAAATTTTTACGTCGTGACTGTAAAACCTGTTGAGTTGCTCTACATTTACTTGATAATATCCATCTTGTATTTTGTCTTTGTTGAATAATTTTCCGTTGTGGTCAATGGGCCAAATGCAAGATACTACATTTGGATTTCTGTCAGAAACAAATTCAAATTCGCATTGGTCAGATATTAACAATTTGTATTGGTCTGACAGCACATACTTGTGACTGTTGCCGTCGGCGTGGAAAGGCAAGTCTTCTACACCTGCAATATCAGTAGTATTGCACAACCATTGCAAGAATGTGCCGTAGCTGCCAGTGGGATAATAAATCAGTCGATTCAAGATAGGTCTTTTACGATATCATCAACTGAATAGTCAAAATTCGTTATTCTCAAATCATACACTTCGGGAGGTTCAAACACGCGATTGGTGTCCTCAAATCTTCCCTGGGAAATAGTGTCCATCCATATGACATAATCAGCCGCAAAGATATCACGCATTTGTTTCAATGGGGCAACAAAGTCTGCAATCACATACTCACTGCTGCTGTCATCAGCCAGGATTCTCATGCGCTTGCTTTGGCGCACACGGCCTTCCACGCTGAAATCCCAGTCGTTGTATCGAGCACGTATTTCATCAGCATTGAACCAAGCACAATTTAATCTTGCTTGTAATGCCTGTGCCAGTGTGGTTTTGCCGGAGCCGGGCAGTCCCATGATCAAAATACGTTGCGGTTGTTTCATAATTTGTTATTTAAGAATTCATTGGTGCCAGTGGTTTTGATTCCAGTGACCTGCAGGGTAGCTCTTGGTGTATGGCCAGCATTGGCAGTGCTGTGCGGAACATTTAGCCAATCAAATGTGCTGACATCACCGGCACGCCAGCCGCTCCACATGTAGTTGCCATAACTCCAGAAATGTCCTGGTTGCCAATCTGTCAATTGCACAAAGTAACGCACCACCTGTGTGGGGTCATCGGGCATCCACTTTTCCAATTTGTCCAGGTGTAGATTCCACACCTGTCCAGGCGTTTGCACATGAATACGTGCCATGCTGTTGTCCAGTGCAAATTGATCTGCCATGCGTTGAAACAACGGCGGCAGTTCATAATTTAGATTGGTCACAACGTAATCCCGGCCCATGCCTATTCTTTCTAGATCATATTCTTCTCGGTCATGATCCTGATCAGGTCGTGCCAGTGGATCGTTCTCTTTGCCGCGTGTGCGCCAGGTCACTGGCTTTGCGTTGTCAATCACAGACTGTAACTCGCTAGCCCAGTCTATTTTTATATTGCCCAAGTGTTGTACTGTGTCCCATCTGGGATCTATTATGGTGTTGTCAAAATGATATTGACTACGTTTTTTTATCAATTCCCAATCGCTGTTCATATCACTGTTACTCTCACGTCACTTTCTCCATAATTCTGTTGGTACTCTGCTGGCGGAACTTGTAGGCCCAGCATACGAGCCAATTGTTGATTGGTCAAAGGATGTTGTCCTGGATATTTAAGTGATGCATTCACAATGCCTGTGTTTTGTTCTTTGATCTTGTTGGCCATTGTGCGTAAATTTTTATAGTAGGTGTGATACAACGGATAGGTGATGTCAAAGTGCCCGCACTTGACCCACCAGCCAAGGCAAGCATCATCTGGACGATGTACCAACACAATGGGCGACTCTGGAAACTGCTCTCGCAGATACTCAAGCTGCGTTGAGAACACATGACTTTTGATTATTCGTGTGCCCTGGGATTGTTTAAATTCAAATGGTTCAGCAAAGATAGCTTCTAACTCAGTTCTGGTCAGTGTGGTCAAATCCTCAGGCAAGTGCGATTCCATGCCGGGGTCAAAATAAGCACCCAGGTGCATGAGATCCATTGTTCCGCCAGCGTCATGATAATAAGTCCATTCATCTCTGTAGTCTGAACGATCAATGTCAGGACTGTAGTAGATGTTTTTGACCACACTGCTCCATTTTGAGCCCGGAGCACCGGCTACAAAGATATATTTCATTCAGGTTTGATTTTTCTTGCCAATGGTTGCCATTGTTCACGCAGTCGATGCATGGCTGCACGTACTCCTTCAGGCGATTGTTCATCAGGGCTGATGAATATAAATTGTTCGCGATATTTTTCCTGAGTTTCTTTTGAATTAAGGGCAGGAATAAAAGCATCACGGTACCAGTCTTGCACCGCTTGAGGAGTATTTTTGGGCAGTATCAAGTTCCAGCAGGCGTATATATTTAGATTGGGAATGTAGTCCTTCATCAATTTGGCCTTTTCCAAGCCAGGTATGTTTTTTTCTCCGGCCATGCCAATCAGTTTGATTCGGCCTGACTTGATCAATGGAGCAGCCACAGCAGTGGGAAATACCCCAAACTCAACATGGCCGGCCAGCACATCATTCATGGCCTGCGCAGGGCCTTTGTACATCAAGGTCTGCACAGTGTCAACAGTGGGACGAACTTTGTCTACCAAGTATTCCACAGCCAGCCTGTGTGCAGCGCCACCCACAGCAACATTCAACTGTCGTTGGCCTGCTCGGACTTCGGCAATGAATTTTTCTGGCGTATCAGTGTCCGACGTTGTTCTGGCATAAAACCCCAGGGGGCTCTTGCCCATGTTGGTGACTGGAACAAAATCCATGGCATTGAATCGCACACTGTTGGCATACCATATCTCTGCAGACACATATGTGCTTTGACAACTGGGGGTGGCCACATGGTACCCATCACCAGGCAAGGTATTGAAGTGATTCATGGCCACAGTGTCAAACGCACCAGGTCGGTAATCATACACAAAGTTTACACCTGTTTTTTGTTCCACTTGCTGGGCCAAGATTCTAAATGCAATCTCGTTACCGGCACCAGGTGCATTGGGTATGACCACTGTGATAGATTTTGTGGGAGTCCAGGCATGTGCAAGCAAACTGCTTGACAATGCCAATAGTGCTAGAAGTTTTTTCATCTTTTCCTCATTTGAATAAATTTTTAATTTCGTCTGGAATCCAAGGAGAACTCATGCGCTCTGGATGCCAAACTATCCCAGCCAGTTTGTGATCTATCCAGGCTTCGCAATTGCCCGCGGGGTCAGTTGCTAGTACTGTTGCTGTTTTGTGTGGTTTTGTGATGCACAAATTGTGATAACTGTTTACTGTTTTTTCTTCGCCAAAGTAATAAACACAGTGGCTGGTGTCTTGGTGCGCTGTGGCATCTTGTACTTGGCCTCCCAGCAAATCAGTCAACAAAAAAGCACCATGGCAAATGCCAACCACAGGTCGGTTTCTTTGCATCACTGCTGAAGCTATCTTTGTTTCCACTGTTCTGCGCAAGGTACTGTCGTCGCCGCCGGTCAAGATAATCATATCCAACTGGTCGGCAATGTGATCAAAGTCTTGTTCCAGTGTGTTTGGGAGAAAAAAGAGCGTGTGTTCTTTCAAGTATGAATACCATCCATGCTCTATGGAATCATACGCTCTTCCCTTGTGATATAGGATTCGTTGACTGAGTCCTATCTTCAATTTACCAGCCGTATGCGTCAGCCACTAACTCTTTACCAGCAGCGGCGGCCACAGTGTTTTTGCATGAAATTTCATACAAGTCTTTGCGCATGGCAACTACCAGTGTTTCAATACGAGCTTGCTCTTCGGCAGACTCAACCAACTTGGCCAAGCTACGAGCACCGATGTTGCTGTGAAAACCTTCGTCTCGGGCAATCTTGCGATATGCACCAGAGATGAATGAGTCTTCGATGCAGTCGGCCATGGTGTTCCACACAGCTTCAGCACGACCTTCGGCAACCAATTGATAAGCGGCCAATGCGGCAGCATCGTCTTGTGCGTCATACTTGGCCAACAAGCCAGCACCTTTGGCAGTGGGCCGGGCAGTTTCTTTTGCAATGGCCGCTGCAACATCAACAGGTGAGCCTTGAATGTGTTCAATGACTTCTTTTACTAGACGGAAGTGAACTGCTTCGTCATGTGCTTGTTGTGTCAACAACTGTAGCTCAACTGGGTCAGCGTCTGCTGGCATGTTGGCAATGGCCTGGCTGATTTCAACCATGTTCATGCGCTCATTGACCATGCGGCCAATAAAGTGATCAACCAATTCTGATTGAGCTGGTTTAGAATCAAAGTAGGCTTTCACATTGTGTTGGCTGGCTTTGAATAGGGCTTGGTTGTCTTGAACCAATTTTTCTACGAACTGTTTTCCTGTAAGCATGTGGTCTCCTTGGATATATACTTAACTAAAAACAAAGGAAGCTGCAAATTTTTGCTTTCTTTGTAAAATTATTTATCCAAGATGGAAATTTTCTATGAACACCAAAATTTTTAACCTAATCTGCAAAAATTTGCAGGACTCTTTTGCTTTGCCCAAGTACGCCAACATCCAGATCCGTGCTGATACTCGGGTACAGGACCTGCCCTGGACTCCTGCAAGATATCGAAAATTCAAAGACGCTGTGGACAACGAACTGAGTCTGCCTTGTGATTATGTGGGCACTGTGCAAGACATTGTGGCAGATTTGAGCGAGCGTTACACCCATCGTTTTTTTGCTGAAATGTGGAAGCCCAGAACAGGAGATTATGACTACACTGGTTGGACTCTGGTGGACGAAGTCAACGCTCTCAATCCGGACTCTGTGTTGGATGTGGGCTGTGGATACCATCCTTTCAAGGGTCGTATACACAATCTTGTGGGCATAGATCCTTACAATAACTGCGCAGATTATGAAGTAGACATCTTGGATTACAAAGTGCGAGCTGAATCACATGATGTGATCCTGGCTCTGGGATCAATCAATTTCAATTCACGTGACGAGATCGAACAGCGTTTTGCTCACTGTGTGGGACTGTTAAAAACTGGTGGCAAGTTTTATCTACGTGCCAATCCAGGAATCGCACATCGCACTGGTCCTTATGTGGATGTGTTTGCTTGGAGTTTTGAAGTTGTGAACCAGTTTGCAGAAATATACAACCTACGCCTGGACACTTTCAAACAAGATACCAATGACCGATTGTATTTTGTCTATACCAAATTGTAATGCAAGTGGTTAGATAACGCCGGCAGCGGCTTGCAAGGCCCGCATGTCAGGTTTGGTTTCGTGAATCTGCTTAACAGGCAAGCCAGCGGCTGTGCGCCACTCGTTCAAGTCTGATTCGTGTGTGCGACGATAGTCCGCAGGAGTCAGTGGCACAGTGCTGGCAAATGCTTCTTCTGAGAATGGCTGTGTCCGACCCTCGTAGCGCATGGTCCAATCTTCACTCTCGTGTTCAGTGAGTGTTTCCAAGTCATCAATCAATTCAGCCACGTACTGTGGTGCCGCACTGCGACGACGCATTTCCACATACACTAGATAACGTGAAGGTTTGATTTCACCTGGTGAGCGATCAGCATCCAGCACAAAGTCATAGCCTTTTTCAAACCATGCTACCAAGTCCTTGGCTGCTTGTTTGTCACGCACAAAGAAGCTGAGCACAATGATGTCCGCATCATCGCCCATTTTGCCTGAAAATTCATCCACGTGAATGGTGGGCTTCATCATGCCTTCTAGGTCACGATACTGTAGCCCTTCAAGCAGCTGGGACGGGCTGGAGGTCTTGTTCGAGGTTTTGTTGTGCATCTTGGGCCTTTGCATCACTTTGTGTGTCCGCTTTGTCTAGATCCTGCTCGTAGGCTGCATCTAGTTCACTCAGGTCAATGTCCTGATCTTCCATTTCCACTGCGCCTGTGCGGATCTCACTCATGAGTCGCTTGGGCATGACAATTTCCACCAGCCACACAGGTTTTTCAACTATGCGGGCTTTTTTGGTACCGGGAATGTAGTCTGATGGATCATTTATCTGAATGGGAATCTTGATCTTTTGTTTTTTGTATGTGACTTTGCAATCAAATGGCAGCAGGCGTTTGCCGCCCCGGGGGTCGGGCATCATTTTTTCCGGCCACATAAAAGTCACGCCCACTGTGTATTTGTTGATGTCTGGACCGGCCACCAGTTCACCAATTTCCCAGTTTCGAAATGCGTAGATATCCATTTCGTCCAGCACACGCTCAAAGTCCAGCAGCGTGGTCAAGCTGCCGTCAGACATATATATGTCACGAATGTTATCACTTACTTGCCAATAATCCGCATGATCTTTAAAAAGCTCTTTGTCGTTGATGCCGTGTATGTTCTTGGTTTGCATAATGCATTATTTACCAAAGTTGTTGAACACACAACAGACTTAGGTGTGGCACTTTTATTCCGCCTGGTCAATATTTAGCAGCCAAACTTTTGAAAATACCACTCCGTTATTGTCAAATCTGCCACCGTAAATACCTAGCCCTACAGGGCTTAGGAGAATCACACTTGAGTAGACAACGAGCACAAAAAGCACACAAACGTATGAATCAGGCAGTAGAAAACACCATCAGCTTCAACCAGGCACCTAGAACGGCACCGCGCCGCATAGACTTGATCCCTCGCACACGAAATCAAGAACGCCTGGTCATGGCTCTACAAGATCCTGATCAACACATCGTAGTCACAGCAGGACCCGCTGGAACAGGTAAGACGTACCTGGCCATGCTGGCTGCTGTCAAAAATCTAAGAGAAGGAGTATGCGATCGAATAGTGCTGACAAGACCCGCAGTGGGTGTGGAGGGAGAGAGTCATGGCTTTCTTCCCGGCAACCTAGTTGCCAAAATGGAACCTTGGACTCGTCCGTTACTGGACGTCATGCGTGAATACTATAGGCCACAAGACATTGTGGCCATGATTGAAGATCAGATTCTGGAAATATCTCCTCTGGCATACATGAGAGGCCGGACCTTCAAAAATTCGTGGATCATCGCAGACGAAATGCAAAATGCCACACCAGCACAGGTCAAGATGCTGATGACACGCATTGGACAAAATTCCAAGATTGTGATCACAGGAGATGTGGATCAAGCAGACCGTGCTCAGGACAGTAATGGCTTGCTGGATCTATGTGCCCGACTGCAACAAACCGCAGTGGCAGGAATTGCTGTGTGCGAAATGCAAACTCGTGACGTGCAACGCCACAGCATCATTGGGTCAGTGTTGAAACTCTACGCCGCTTAGGAGGTGATTATTGCGTAGATTTCCCGCCAATTTTTGACTATCGGATACGGGCACTCATGATTCATGTTGTGCCCGTGTTCCATCAACATGCTCTGCAAACCCAAACGGTGCCCTAGGTCGGCATTTTCAATCTTGTCCTCAATCCAGTAGAGTCCTGATCCTGCGTAAGGTTCCAAGGCTGAGTCTTTGTCTGCACCAGTGGCCAAACAGGTCACACCCTCAAACGCAGTTTTGCCAAACAGTTTGCGCAGGTTCATTTCTCTCAAGCGGCCAGCATTGACATCGGTGCTGAGGCTGGTGATGCAATGAAACACATATCCATGCTCTTCATGCAGGCGTTTCACATAGAACATGGCATCACGTAGCGGTGGCAAAAATCCAATGGCAGCTGACTCGTTGAACATCTTGATCAGCTTTCGGCCCTGATCTCGATCTATACCATATCGTGTGCCAATGTCGTATTCAAACTGCGAGCCGTCTTTTAATGCAAATCCGTGTTGTTCCATCCAGATTGAAAATGCGTATTCCCAATCTAGCAACACACCATCTGCGTCAACCAAAATTAAATTCTTTTTCATATTATCCTTGTGTGGTGGGGCAATTAAATTGACAAATTGGATTGCTGTTGATATCTTTGTAAAATTCAACAAACTCTTTTTTTTGAAACAATTCAGAAATAGTATAATCTACAATAGAGTATTGTTTTTTTTGTTTTCCAAAAATAGTCTTATAATACCATCTATAATCTGCAACAAAACAACAGGGACTATAAAATCCGTCAGCAGAAATAAAATGACTTTTTTGATCTGCACAAGACGGATTGACACCAAAATCTCGATTGTTGTTTATCCATTGTTCATGGTTTTTCAATCTGAGATCGATCAAGGATCCATCAACTGGTTTAAATTGTTTCAACTCATACTTGTGAATATTATTGTCGTCGAATCTGTTGCTTTTTTCAATATGAAAAACATCAATTCCCAATTCTTCACTCAATTCTTTTGCCTGATCAATATTGCCTTCGTTGAATCCAAGTGGTATGTATTTCCATATGGTTTTTGTTGCTGACCGGGCCATGATTTCAATTCCAATAGCAATTGATTTCCAGTCTGCGTTTGTTCTATATTGTGTAAAATTTTCAGGTAGTCCGTCTATACTGAACACAAACGTATCATCTTTATCCAAATAAGATGCTGTCTGCTCCCACCATGTTTTGCTGCGGTAACTGCCGTTTGAAACTATTCTTAGGTGGGCGCCATTTTTTTTAAAGAATTCCAGGAATGAGTGAAACTTGGGATGATAAATGCAATCGCCTGTGTTGCCACACAAAGTTATAACCTTACCATTTAAATTTATGTCTAGAAATTTTGATAAGACATCAACATTTAAACTGTGATTTTTCCAATGACTCGGCCATTGTTCAATGAATTGTGTTCTTGCACAACCGGCGCACTTTAATGTACATAAGTTTGTGAGTTCAATATGTAAACCTAAAAGTTCATCCAGCAGCATTTAATTTTGATTTGTTTACTTCAACTTCGTAACCGTTTTCTTTGAACAATCGTTCTATCGTTGATGCATAGTGTTGATGATAGTATCCTGCAATTCGATCAAAATCTCTTGGTACATCTGTGCCCGACATAGTGGCTTTGACCACTTCTAATTTTTTAAAATCCAAAATCACATTGCAAGTTTGATGGTCACGCATTTTTAAGTTCTTGCTCACAGCCATGACTTCGTCAATTTTGCCATCAGGTTTGGTATAATATGTCAGTAAAAGATATCTCATTCGATGTTGCACAATTCCACAATGGTTGCGCTCAAGTTAATTTCTGCATCAGCAACTGAGTTGTGATTGACCAGGCCTTGACGTATGATCATGATTGCTTGATCCTGACGCTCAGGAGTGGTACCCCACAAGTCCAAGTTATCGTACATCCAACGAAACACATCTTCGGCTTCCTCTGGTGTGCTGTTTTGACAAATCAATGAGCGAGCCTGTCTGGTTTGTCCACGTTTGAACAAGTCCACACTGTCCAGTTTCCAATCCCCTGCACTTTTGTCTGTGGCACTGGGCGCAACCAAGGTGCCGTTGGTGCTGTTTTGTTGCAACAGATTCAGGCATTTTCTCAAGTCAGGATATGTGGCCTTGACATAGGTGTCCAACACATCCAGATCAAACTGCACATTTTCTGTGACCAGCACTGTGGCAGCACGAGCCGTGAATTCAGTGTGATCTGTTTTGGTGATATGAAAACCTTGCAGTCGACTGTGCAATGGGGCAATGATCTTGTGTGGATAGTTGCAGGTCATTATGAATCGCACAGTTCGCGAATAGTCTTCCATCAAGTTGCGCAATGCTGGTTGTACAGACTGATTGTTCATGTAATCAGCTTCGTCAATCAGCACAACTTTAAAGTCACCAAATGGCATGGTTTGACAAAAATTAATCAATCGATCAATCCATTCAATCTTGCGACCTTCTTTGGATCCATTCACATACATCACATCGTATTCATCCATGCCCAGTTCATTGATCAACATCTTGGCCAGGGTGGTTTTGCCTGTTCCGGCGGCACCACTCAACAACAAGTGCGGAATTGATTTGGCTTGGATCCAACTGTCTACTTGTTCACGTTGTGCTTGATCAACAAACACATATCCATCCACTGTTTGAGGACGATATTTTTCTACCCATAGCTGTTGCATTTTGTTACCTTGACTTTAAAACTTTCCACATCTGTTGTTGCTCTTGCTCCAACAGCCATTCATCTTCGCCGGAGAACTTACTAGTGTTTTTTAACATTTCGTCCACAGCAAATTTTACACGATACAAGTCTTGTTTGCAAGGCCAATTTACCCAACCTGTCATGTTCGGATCAGTCGCACCAAAATACATTTGCTGGCATTCACTGATGACCCGATTGGCATCCCAATGCTTGGTTACCATTCTTTTTTCTCAACGTGAATGGCGTCAGAGAATGTGACATCAGCAGGACGTTCATCTGCACTCATCAAGATATCTTTGGGATCAATTTTGCGTATGGTACGTTTGCCTGCATCATCTTCGATGTCCAGGCCACGAGTCCAACGTCCGTGTGCCACAAGAATCCACTCGCCCACACGCACATCCTGTTGCTCAGGGCCAACAGCATACACTCTACCCCAACGTGGACGTATGCCCGAACTCTTGCCATTGTCGTTTAACAACACAATCCCGCCATTGCTCAAACGTTCGTCAAACGTCATGTCTTCTACCAAGACCGAATCGCTCAGTGCTTGTAATTTACTGACTCTATGTGCTGAATATGCTGCCTTCATCAGTCTAAATCCCATTTGTGTGATGTTGTTTTGGCCTGAACCTGCTGTTGATACTGTTTGTGTGCCTGTTGCGGCCGGCTTTGAATCGCAACATTTTTATCATTCACAGCATCTCCACGAGCATTGACCTTCATATTGCCCACTGCACGTTCATTTTCATTTTTCAAACGCAATGCGCCCATGTCAACTGCTTTACCTCTTGAACTTTTGTATACATCTTTGGTCATTTGTTTCTCCTAAAATCTTATTTAACGCAGGAACTCACTGGGATCTAAATCATAGAATATTGAATCAATTCTATGAACTCCCAACAAGTACAACACGTAACTGGCCACTGAACTTCCTCGACCCACTCCCCATATCATACGGTTGTCCCGTAATGTGTCTACAAGATACTTGAGATAGCGCAACAAATCAAACAAGTTGCGTTCTTGGAACAACATCAATTCTTGACCACAGCGTTGCAGTTTTGCATCCGAGTCGCACAGACTTAGAATGTATTCAGCAATGTCCATGTGTCGATATTGGTCAGGCATATGCCATGAGTTTTGTTTCATCCGATCAAACTCTGCCACGGTCATGTCTGTAAATGCATACTCAACCAGTTCAGGCACTTGTTCCAAATACGCTGACGCTGTTTTTAAATTCATGCCTGGCTCAACCAACGTTCCCGACAGGCTTTCTATTGTGGCATCACGCATGATCATGTTCACAAGATCTGCTTCGTTGTAGATGATTTGTCCGTATTGATCAGTCTTCATTTTTTGAAAAGTTGGCAAATACCACTGTGTTGGCAGTGGGTTCTGGTGTTTCTTCGGGCCAGGTCAATCCATATTCAATCCAGGCATTGGGCACAACTTTGACCACGTTGTCTCCTGTGTCTCCCACAGTCACAGCGTCATGTTGCACAGTGGGAACATGCCACCAACCTTCGGCACGGAATGGTCCTGGTGAGTCTTCTTCCTCATCGTGTTGATACCACACACTGTCACCTAACACACTGCTCAGATCCAATCGTGTCACGCTCATGCGTCCTTCCATAATGGCATTGAGTTTGTAGTATAACATCATGCCAATGATTTGGTCTACTGGTTCTTCGGGCAAGGTGGTAACATTCACTCCCATGATCTGCAACATTTCTGCACGTTCTTTCAGGGCTTGATTTATAAACACCGTGTTGGCCAATTCACCGTGCATGAATATTTTCAGCCGGTCCATGGCAATGTTGGTGTTCACAGCATCTGTAGTTTTGGTCAACAAACTCATGCTTACTGAATAACTGTTCATTTGCAGTCGGTCATCGTAGTAGATTCCTGCTAGGAAATCTAGGTCGTACTGTAGTCTAACGTTCATTGTATGTCGATCTTGTCGTTGAAGTTTGAGTCGCCTTGAGCCTTTCGATAGCTCTCTTGCAACCGGGTTTGATACATGTTTTGATAGTTTTCCATGGCCATGCGTATTTGATTACACAACTGGCCATTTCCTGACCGAGCAGCAATACCTAATTTTTTGCCCAGTTCGTTGACTTTGGTGCCAAGTTCTTCCAGCGTTAATTCTTCAAGTGAGCCTATCAGCGGATGTTCCATAGTGTATTATATGGCATGTTGCCCACAAAGTCAAGGCATTTGATCAGCCAAATGTACAACCGTTGTTGCCGATGCAATACCATTTACTGTTGACGTATTGCAATGTACAACTGACTCCGCGAGAGGCAAAGGTAATGGTTCCTGTGCCCGAACTTTGCCATCCAGCATTGGTCACAGTTATGACCATGTTGCCCGCAGTTACGTCGGTTGCGTTGAATACTTTGACCTGGCCTTCTGTGCCTGCTGCTAGGGTGGCAGTTTCGGCAGCGGCTGTGGTAAAGTAGCTGTTGTAAGTGGTCAGGCTGGCAGCAGCACTGGCAGCCAGGTCTTCACTACTGGCAATGAACAAGGGATTGGTCCAGCGGTTTCTTGGACGAGTCAATTCACTCATGAATATGGAACTTCCGCCATCAACAGTGTGGAACAAAAATTCATAAGTTCCTGACTCTTTGAATGTGATCACATTGCTGGCAATGCCTTGAATGCCCTGTACACTGGCTGCACTGACGCCTGCACCCACGGCTGCTGGCAGTGTCATGGTCTGGCCAGCAGTGGCTGTGACTCGTAAAATTACCCAACCTTGATAACCACTGGCGGGAAAATTGGTAAATGCCACAGTTATTGCAGAGCCAATGGTCACTGTTTGATAGTGTCCTGATGCATAGTTAACTGTGCATGTGGTGCTGGTCAATGATATCGCCACCACTGTGGCTGCAAAATCCTGTATGGTAGCATCATACAACAATGCACCACCCATGTTGTTGTTCACCGTGCCGCCTGTGAGTGCAGATTTTAACACTACATTATTTTGCAAGTCAGTAATTTCTGATGCGGCATATTGAAAGTTAACTTTGGTCTGTGTGAAATTGTCACGAAAACCTTGTGAGTTGTTGTCCTGACCAGCAATAGGGTATGTGCCGTCGATGTTGTTGGGGTTAATATTACTTGACATTTGTCATCCTTGTTATACCAAAATGTTAGCTTTGGGAAATACCAGATATTTATCCAGTGCATCACTTGTTGTGTACATATCAACTGGAGCAATAAACTGCATGCTGCCTTGATCAAATGTGGTTTGATCTCCCACCACAGTGATAGTAGTAATCAGTGGTAGCCAACTGATCAATGTGAATCCTGGTCCAGGAGCAGTGGGTCTATACAACTGAGCGGTGTTGTAGTACGCACCTTGAGTCACCGTCACATAGCGGTTGGGGGCAATTTGTTGCAATGGGCTCAGTGTAATGTATGCAGGATCAGATGCAGTTGATCCTGCATTAACAGTGACTTCATAAATGTCCATGCGGTAATTGCCCCAATTGGCATTCATTGATCCTGTATCTGTGGTCAACACTACTGGTGTGGTTCCATCTATGGTGTCTGTGATGGTAAATTGTGTGGCATTGACCACAGACAAAATATAGTAGATTTGATTGCTGCCGGAAAATGCAGTCACATCACCAAACGTGTCACCAGTGAACCAAATTGTATCTCCGACGGTCATGTCTGTGGTACTTGTACAGGTAATACGATCATTACCAGCTGTGGTAGCGGTGCACTCTACTGTGTATCCACCAGGTATGGTGTAAGATTCGTCAAACAGTGTGCCAGTTTGATCGTAAGATGCTGGATCGTCAAATCTTTGTAGGTATTCTTGCCAGGCTTGAGTTACTGTGTAGTCTTGATAGTTTTGTTGTTGAACAAAAATAATTTTGGTTCCAGTTGTGAGCACAACCTTGGTTCCCACAGGTGGTGCTTGTCCTTCAACTTCAAGCCAGGTCAATCCATCTATGCCTCCACGAGCATTTATTTCTTCTTGTGTTCTAAAATTAATGTCAACGTAGGCCAAGTTTGTGGCAGCTTGTACCTGACCAAGATTTACATATCCAGCAGTGTTGGCAAAATCAAATGTGGTCAAGCTGCCCTTGGGAGTCCATTTTTGATCCACTGGATCCCAATTTTTGCTCAAAGTACGATCCAACACATATCGGTCCACTTTGAAATCAACATAATTTAGTTGTTGTGCAAAATATTGCTGTATGTAATAGGCAATCTGAGCAGACCTGCCTGGTTGGGTGTAACAGATCACCCAGCTTGGTGTAAAGCCTAGCACACGACCATTGGTTTGTTTTGATGTCATCCAAATTGGTAACTTGGTTGAAATTTGTCCCACAACATCTATCACTTGATCTCGCATGTTGATCAGGCTGTTGGGATAAACTTGCGTGACCTGACTGCTGCCATCTGCAGGATCAATTATGGTGTAAGGCAAGTTTACAATTTTGGCAACACTTTGTCCAGCAGCATTGACTAGGTCGTCAATAATTCGACTGTACACAACTTCATAAATTACGTTTCCGGCAGCGTCCAAGGCCTGTGCTGTGTTGATTTCTCCCAGCACAAGATTTTTCCAATAATGATTTTCGTACAAACTGCTGACATACTGGTCCACAGTATCTGGAGCCAATCCGTAAGCATGTTCATACTTGACCTGAGTGCTTTTTCCAAAATTGGCGTCGTCAGGTCTATAGATGTAACTGGGCACAAAAATTTCTTCATTGTCCAGCAACTCGTTGATCAACAGTCGATCATTGGCCGGCGGCATGGCCAAACAGAACAAGTTCTGGTAAGGATAATTGTATGCTCTATAAACTTTGACAGTGAATGTTTTGAACACACTGATAGCATCACGTTGACCAGTGACCTGCATGACCGGGGTTAGTACCGCACCTGACCCGCCAAATCCTTGGGTCACAGTTATGGTAGGTGCTGAGGTATAGCCTGCACCTTGTTCAGTCAATGTCACCGCAGTTATGGCTGATCCTGTGACCACAGCATTGCCAACAGCAGTCACGGCAGTAGCGCCAACAGGACTGCTGAATTCCAATGTGGGTAAGTTAATGCTGCTGTAACCTGACCCACCGTCGGTAACGTCCACGCTGGCCACATTGTACAACAATTGTCCTGTGTCTTCAGCATAGGCATTCACAGTAAATGTAAACTCAGTGTCAAAATTGGTTTCAGAGATTCCAGTTATGTTGCTTTGAGTGGCATCAAATGTGGTAAATCCCAAGTCCACAGCAAATGTGTTGAACGTGGTTCTACCGGCAATTTCTCCCGAGGGCAACAGTGTCAACCCTTGTGGCAGTTGGTTGAACTCCCCGCTGGCCAGCCGATATTTTAATGCAGCACCACCACGGTTCACAGCTTCTACATTGAGTATGCTGGTACTGCCATTTTCTATGACACCAAGATTGCTGGGAGTAATCCAGGTCACTTCTGAGTCTGTTACCCCAGTGATGGTCAGAGTGAATGGATACAACTGGCTGGCAATTGATGGGTTGTCAGTCTGGCTTACCTGTATGTTAAAACTGTAGGTAATTTCTGTGAGCCCTTGGTCAGGAATAAATCCATAGTACCAGCCAGATTTTGGATCCAGGGTGAGTCCGGGTGGTAATCCCACGCCTTCGTTGACTGATATTGAGTATGTGATACCCACTGTGTCATAGTCGTCGCCAAGGAATTGATAAGCAAAATAATTGTCACTGCGTACTACACCAAGACTGGTGGGAAATGCATTCAACAAGAATGGCGCACGTTCGACATTTTCATCTGCCGTGACAAATGTATTGTCGCTGGTGATGGTGGTGGTGTCAGCTGTGAGGTCCTGGCGATTGTAAACAAAGATAGAAAATTGTCTCAGTGTGCCCAGCTTGCCATCAGTGACTTCCAAGGTAAACTGATAACTTTTGCTGATGGCCGCGGTTAAAAAATCATACGGCGGAACACTCAGTGGAGTTTCATCATATCCTGTTGCAGCATCAACATTGGCAGCAGGTTCAATATAACCATACAATCTTCCGCCAGGACTCAAGGTCAATCCTGCAGGAAAAGCACCAGAGGCCAGTCTCACTATTATAGTTTCGTCGGGATCAAGGCCGGTGTAGCTGAATTGTAAATCTACTAGGTCACCATCATAATAAACTCCAACCCAACCTGTGATGGCAGCGCCTGTGTTTTGTTGACTGATGTTCACAGTGTAGGTACCAATGCCGCCATTGGCTGTTCCTGTGCTGATGATGGTGGTGCCAGGAACTATGTTGGTGCCGCGTATGACCATGCCGTTTTGTATAGTCCCTGACTGTATTTGAGAAACTATCAGTTGTGTGCCATTGATAGCACCGGTGAATGTGGCTGAATTATTGTTGGCAAAAGATCCTGGTGGTGCAACAAATGTTGGAACATTGTTGCCTGTGACAGTGAGTTCAAATGTGCGATCTCTGATTCGATCTAGTACCAACTTATTATTGACCAAATTTTGTGTGTATGCCCGGATGGTAAATTTACTAGTGACATTTCGATTGACAGGAAATGGCACACCCTGCAAACTGGCCACAGCTTTGGGTACACCTATGATCAATCCGTTGTCACTGCATTGAACGCCTTGAGGCAGTGTGCCTGATATCAATCGATAATAGATATGTTGTTTGATTACCCCAGTCATGTTGCCTGTGGCAGTGGTCAATTCAACAGGCGTGGTACTGAATTCGGTTTGAGTAATAGTAAATTCGGTAGCACTGACCACTGCAAGCACAAAGTATCTGACTTGATCATTTATCCCGCCAAATACGTTGCCAGTGAACATAATGTTCAAGTCAGTGTACATTCCTGCTGTGCTGGCACAGGTGATACGATTGGTCACTGCCGATGTTGCTGTACATTCAACATTAAACAACGGGTCAGAATCTGCCAATATTGTTTGTCGATAAAATATACCTTCAGGAATAACTCCTAATAGGCCAGCGGGGGTGATCCATACAGGTTGTGCCATATTATATTTTAAACGTTATCCCAGACAGTGCCAGTGTAGACTCTAAGGCCACCTAAAACAGTATTGTAGTAAAATTGCCCAGTTGCCGGAAGCAATGGATCAGTGGCTGCTACTGGTATGATCAAACTGGTCAATGCTCCTAGGCTGGTAATATTGCCCTGTGCCGCTGTGGTAACTGTGCCTGCATTAGTAGCAAAAGTAGCATTGGCCACTGTACCACTGACGTTGCCGCCCGGGATCGATGATAACCCTGCACCCGACCCAATAAATTGAGACGCTGTGACATTGCCTGTGACACTGACAGTGGTACCGGTGTGAGTGGTGGCATTGACATTGGCACCGCCTAGGATGTTGCCAGCTGTGATATTGCCTGTGACACTGACAGTGGTACCGGTGTGAGTGGCAGCTGAAATATTACCACCGGTGATATTGCCTGTGGCGCTGACAATACCTGTGTTGACATTGCCACCTGTTATATTGCCTGTGACACTGACAGTGGTACCGGTGTGAGTGGCAGCTGAAATATTACCACCGGTGATATTGCCTGTGGCGCTGACAATACCTGTGTTGACATTGCCACCTGTTATATTGCCTGTTACTGATACTGTGGTGCCAGTGTGATTGGTAGCTAAAATATTACCACCGGTGATATTGCCTGTGGCGCTGACAATACCTGTGGCGCTGACAATACCTGTGTTGACATTGCCACCTGTTATATTGCCTGTTACTGACACTGTGGTGCCAATGTGATTAGCAGCATCAACACTGGCGCCTTGAATATTTCCTGACACAGATAATGACACACCATTAAATGCATTTACTGAAACAAAATTATTTGCATTGACATTGCCAGTCACACTCAGTGTGTTACCTGTCAGACTGGTGGCGTTGAAATTTGTGGCGTTGAAATTTGTGGCGTTGACATTGGAGCCATCAATATTTCCTGACACAGACAATAACACACCATTAAATGCATTTACTGAAACAAAATTATTTGCATTGACATTGCCAATCACACTGACTGTGGTACCTGTTAAACTTGTAGCATTTAAGTTACCACTGGTGATGTTGCCAGTGACTGAAACTGTGGTACCGGTGTGAGTGGTGGCATTGACATTGGCACCGCCTAGGATGTTGCCAGCTGTGACATTGCCAGTGACACTGACAGTGGTACCTGTATGAGTGGTGGCATTGACGTTGGCTCCGCCCAGGACGTTGCCACCTGTGATGTTGCCACTTGCACTGATCGAGCTGGCACTAACAGCCGCAGATGTAATCACATTACCACCAATCACATTGCCTGTGGCGCTTAGGGTTGTTCCTGAAATCAATGTGGCATTGACATTGGCTCCACCGTTGATATTTCCGCCTGTGACGTTGCCTGATACACTCACTGTGGTACCTGTAAACAATGTGGCGTTGACATTGGCGCCACCTAATACATTGCCGCCTGTGACATTGCCTGACACGCTGATTGTGGTACCAGTTAGACTTGTAGCGCCAATGTTACCACCAGTGATGTTACCCGACACACTGACTGTGGTGCCAGTCAGACTTGTGGCCAAAACATTGCCACCAGTGATGTTGCCTGTGGCTGAGATCACACCCACGGTGCGTAGATTGCCGCTGTCAACATTGGCAGTAACAGCCAAACTGCCCAGTGTGCCCACGGTGGTAAGACTTGATGTGATCACATTGGAACTCAACACACTGCCGGTCAGCAGTGCGGCATTGGCACTGGGAGCAATGCCAGTTAATTGGCTGCCATTGCCCAGAAAATAGTTTCCAGTCACATTGCCTACGGCCGAAATCAGTCCGCCAGTTGATATGTTGGCACCACTGATGTTGCCAGCAGCACTGATGGCAGTGGTTGCATTGAAGTTAGAAGCATTGATATTGCCTGCAGCAGAAACTTGTCCGCCAGTGCGCAAATTTCCAGCTTGTACGTTAGCAGTGACATCCAAACTGCCCAATGTGCCCACAGTGGTCAAACTACTGATAGTAACATTACTGCTGAGTGTGTTGCCGGTCAGCAAAGCAGCTGGTGAAGAAGAAACAATTCCAGTCAGTAGTGAGCCATTGCCAATGAAAAAGTTGCCGGCTGTGATGTTGCCTGTGGCCGAGATTGCTGAATTTCCAATCAGTGTTCCGGTCACTGTCATACCAGCAGAAGTCACAGCAACCACATTGGCTGTGCCTGTTGGGCTCATCAATATAGCTCCATTGAAAACTATGTTGACATTGCTGGTACCGTTGGAAATACCGCTGACCCCGCCGGTTGCAAACAACTGACTGAAGTTGTTGTTGGTTTTGGTAAATGCTGTTCGTAAAGGATCTCCTGCGCCATCATTGGGTGCGGTTCCAACGTTGATAATTTCTTGTGCCATGTTTAGTGTTCCAGTCGAGTATTTACCAAAACTTTGTGTACCACTAAATACTAGCAATCGGAGTGATTAATGTCATACATCATCAATAACAGTCGCGGCAATATTGTTGCAGTGGTCGACGACGGCACAGTCAATACCACTGCAACAGATCTTGCATTAATAGGACGATCAGTTACCAATTACGGCGAATATCAAAACGAAAACTACGTATATTTGCTGGAGAATTTTGCCAACTCTACTGCACCTGTACAACCTGTGTTGGGGCAACTTTGGTACGATTCTGGCAACGACAAACTCTGTGTCTACAGTGCTGCCAACACCTGGGTTAGTTTGGCCAGTGAAGACTATGTACAATTACAAAAGATTAGTCCTGCATTTACCGGCGTGCCTACTGCTCCCACTGCAACATCAGTCACAAACACCGCACAACTGGCCACCACAGCTTTTGTACAAAACAACAAGATTAGTCCTGCATTTACCGGCGTTCCCATTGCTCCCACAGCAACAGCAGACACAAATACCGCACAATTGGCCACCACAGCTTTTGTACAAAATCAATTGAGTTCTGCTAGTGGTTTTATTTCTGCAGGTATTGTGGGTGCGGCCGGATTCACAACGAATGGAACAATCAGTGCTACAGGCAATGTGTTAGGTGGTAACATTGCTACAGGTGGTAATGTTGTTGCACTTGGTCAAATTTCAGCTGCAGGCAATGTCACCGGCGATAACTTTGTTACATCTGGCCAAATTTCAGTCATAGGCAATGTCAGAGGCGGTAACATCAATGCCACCGGGGTAGTATCAGCCAGTGGCAATGTGATCGGCGCCAATTTCATTGGCAATGTGATTCCTCCTGCAGGAGGTGCTGTGAGCACAACTGGCAATGTCAGTGGTGGCAACATCTTCTCAAGTGGTCTAATCAGTGCCGGCGGTAATTTGTTATCGGGCGGACTAGCATCAGTGACTGGCAATATCACTGGTGGCAATATCAACACTGCCGGTCAAGTGTCTGCCACTGGAAATATTACAGGTGGTAATTTGGTCAGTGCTGGTACCATCACAGCAAATAATATCATTGCCAACAACATCAGCACATCTGGCAGCAACGCCTTTAGATTGCCAAATTTAACTGACACACAAATAGCTGCTTTATCTCCGTTGAATGGTGACTTGGTTTACAATACCACCACAGGGTATGCTCAGGTGTATCAGCAGGGTGGTTGGCTGGAAATTACCATTGCAAGATACAGTTAAACACTGAAACTTGAACCACATCCGCAAGTTGACACTGCTTGCGGATTGTTGATCACAAAGCTGGCACCCATGGCATCTTCGCGGTAGTCAATTGCGGAATCTTGTAGATACTGCATGCTCATGGCATCTACTACAACTTTAACTGAGTCGTAAACAAAGTCAAAATCATCTTCATTCTGCGCTTCATCAAATGTAAAGCCATATTGAAATCCTGAGCATCCTCCACCTTGTACAAATACACGTAGCATCAGATTGGGATTGCCTTCTTCAGCCACAAGTTCTTGCAGTTTACTGATAGCCGCTGGTTGTAAATTCATCATAGTCTTTCGTTGCAAACGTCCCAGTCAATAATTTTCCAAATATTGTCCAGGTATTTTTCTTTGTCACTTTGGTAGTCCAAAGCCCAGGCATGTTCCCACCAGTCAATCAACACGCATATATCTGTGCGCACAGCATGGTTGGCAATGATTTTAATTTCGCCGCCAGTGCTCAAATACACCCAACCCGAACCTTGTATTTTCATGGCAGTTTCTTTTACTGCTTCTTTAAAATCTTCGTAGGTCTTGAACTTTTCTTCAATCAAGGCCAGCACAGCACCACGTGGTCTGTTGGCACCTTTGACAGGTCTCAGCTGAGGGAAAAACTTGTTGTGCAAAAAGCTACCAGCACGATTGAAATCTGGGTTGCCTTCTCCAGCATTGTAACGCTTGGCATAGCCCTTGGCCAAGTGTTCAAAATGATAGTCAATGGTTTCAGCACTCATTACAGGTGCCAGGTCCTTGGGACCGTATGGTAGTGGGGTGGTTTCTAATTTTGCCGGTCTTGTGCTGGCTTCTACTAGGTCAATGTGTTCACGCATGGGAATATTTATCTACGTCTGGTGATACGACCGCGTGTGAGATCATAGGGTGAAAATTCCATAGCAACTCGATCACCCAACAACACCTTGATGTTGTGGGTGCGCATTCGACCTGACAAATATGCAATTACTTCTGTGTTGACATCGTCCAGCAATACCCTGAACATGGCGTTGGGCAGAATTTCTTGAATCTTGCCTTCCATGCTGATTGTTTGTTCTTTGGCCATGCGTTACTTATTCAAAACTCAGGGTGGCTGTGACCTTTTTCAGTCGATCATAACGAAAACTACGCCAGGCACCTGCGTCTAAATCAAACACTTTTTGGGTGTGGTTTTCTTCAGGCACCTTAACTTCTTTGGCTTCACCCAAGAAACCATGTTGCCTTAGGCCATCCACAGGTTCTTCCTTAGCAGGCTTTTCTGCCCGAGGCGGCTGAGGCGGGATCCGGTCCCGATCCAGGGTGCATCGCATGTCACGCTCAGTACCATCTGCTTTGACAAAGGTCACTGTGATTTCTGCCACTTCCAGCACACCGCGCACCCAGTCTCTAAAATACTTGCGTCCTTCTACGTCGGCCTCTTGATACACAGTGCCTGGTTGTGATTTCAACAAACGGAACACTTCTTGTTGTTCCCAGCTCATTGGGATTTCCATAAGTTCTCCTCTGTAGGTCAATAAACGTTTCCTGATCATTTCTTTTTGTTAACAATGTCCGGGGTGATGGCATCAATGGTGTTGACCACAGTTTTCCCTGCGTACACCACTGTGGCGCCAGCCACATCAGCCACTGCAAACGCTGTGGCACAGCCTTGCAAACACAATATCATTGTGATAATCGATAATTTTTTCATTTCAATCCTAACTCCTGTGCCCGTAATTTTACCCACACAAATTGTTTCATTTTTTCTGAATCCCGGCGCAAGTATGTGGCCCAGTAGTTCCAGTAATCGCTCTTGATCAACTGCACACCGCCACGTGGACCTTGATACCACACTTGATCGCTTTCACGCATGAGCCCGGGCAGGTGTGTGGAATTGGTATTTTTGTGTAGCAGCCATGAGTTGTGCCAGTCCAATTTCCATGCAAAGTCACCTTTGACGCCGTAGTATGTATTAGCCACGACGCATCCTTGAAATCTCCACCGCCTCCTCGTCTGAGAACACTGGCACAGCATTTGACTTGTGCATGGTAGCAATGCCTTTGACCTTGGTACCTGTGTACACCTTGGGTGCGGCCAGGGTAGCGTTGCCACCTGTGTCACGTGATGGAATGTGATGTGTGTTGGTACGACCCACAGGTGTGGTCAGTTTGTAATCCAAGGCAGGTGCTTTCAAGGCACGAGCTCGTTTCTTTTCTTCTGCTTCTACACCTTGACGTTTACACAGTTCTCGCCAGCTCTCTTCCAACTCACGTGCCTTTCTTGCTTCATCGGCATTGCGAAACTTGACCTTGCCGCGGCGTTTACCGCTCATGCTGAGCCAAGGTCCTTCAAGATGCATAGTCATTGCAGTACTCCAAAGTTGTCAATCATGCTGTATTATAGCATGACTGCAATTATTGGTCAATTAACGAAAAAGTATTAAGGCCATGAGCCCTGCTTGCACTATAAAGCCCACCCCAATGGTGATAATGTTTAAGGTGTCTTTCAGCACAATGGCTCGCATGAACAACAACACCAGGCCTGCCCAAAGAAATGAAACCACATCCAGGCTGGGCACTCGATCACTCAGGCCAGTCATCAAGGCCAACAAGGTGGGAAAAGTTGCACAGTGCAACACAATAGCTGCCAACCAGCCCAGAGTGTCTGCTGAGATCCGGCTCAGATGATTGGTCAAAAAATCACGGATGACTTGTAGATTAAAGGGCCAGGTGTTCATGAACGTTCTCCATAAAAGATGTGACGACCAATTTGGTCAATTCGGGGCTTGCGCCAGTTGGGGTTGACATAGTCAGCATGATAGTATAACGCATTTTTCATGCTGGGTAATCGGAAGTTTTCCAATAATACTTTTTTGGCCACTAGTTCACTTTCTTGCCACATGGGTTTGTGTACTGCTCGAATCTTGTGATTGCCTTCGCAGAACCAACTAAACTGGCAAACTACCTTTTCATAGAACACGTTCTTTTGATAGACCACACCGCATACTGTGTTGGCAAATTTACCACTCTCTACTCTATTTAACGTGACCTGTGCCACTGCCACTTTGCCCTCAAAAGGCTCTGAGGCTGCTTCCCAGTAGATGTTGCGGGTCAAACAGTCCAGCTGTCGTAACCGGTCTTCTGCTGACACATAGCCCGCCATGCCAGCTGCTCGATCTTGTTTTAACACATCCAAACGTGCCTGACACACGTTCCACACAACCAGGACCACCAAACACAGTCCCAGTACCTTGATAACTCGAGATGACCACTCAGCCAAAGCATTGGGTCGCTTTACATTTAATTTCATTCGATTTCCTTTAAAAAGCCAATACGTGGCTATACGCGGATGCCCGAGAGGATCACGTTGACAGGTTAGGGGTTGAGATGAGCATAGATAGACCTCGGGCCTCCTTGGCATACTCGTTTAAGACAAGCTCGCGTCCTGGGAAATGAGCCTGTCCAATTCTAGTTGTCAACGAAGAGACTTTCCGAGAGTCTCTTTCGAACACCAGCGCCTGCTTGGACAAACATCGTTTGGTGCTACGGGTACTTGTTTTATTCAATTGGACAAGGTACCAATCAGCAGTAGAAGATCCTATTTGATTGCAATGTGTGTTTCTACCACCACTTTTACTTAGTTTTTTCAACTGTAGGGCAGTCAAAAAACTGTCAAAAAGGTATGTTTTTGTCATTAACTACGCCGTTAATATCACAGTTGCTTGGGTTGTACTTTTTTCAAGGCCGCCCACATCTCGGCTTTTTCCCGGCACTTGCGTTCCAGAGCTCGATAACGGTTGCCCAGTCTACGCAGGTCATCCCAGTCTTTTTCCAGTTCAGGATTGGGTGTGAGAATGTTCAGTCGTTCCTCTACCTTTTCCATCCAGGCAACCATGCTTTTGTCATTGATCTTGATGTCGGAATTCTCGCCTCGCAGTTCCAATGTGCCAGATTGTGCAATGTTCACAGTGGCATTATTACTGCCAGAGATCCAAGGACTTGTGGTATTGGTTGTGTAGGTATAACCGTTTGATCCACCTGGAATAGCGCCATATCCTGGTGTCACAGTTCCTGTTGTGCTCCACATGGCCGAGGTGCCCCAGTCAATGGTGTCAGTTCCTGTGCCACTGGTTATGTGAGTGGTCAATTCATTGAGTTCACTAATAGTTAAAGTGGAAATGGGTTCAGTCGTGATTGCCATGATCTTTGAGTAATTTTGGCACTGCGGATTTTTGTTGCGCCTGCCAGTAATGTCTAGCTCGACGCAGTTTGTCATCCAACAGCTTCTGCCTGAGATCGGCAGTGAGATGCAAAGGCCACGAATGTAGTTCCTGCATCTCAGGCTGAGCGTTACTTGGGTGCTGCCGCAAGAGCTTCTTTCTCTGCTGTGATTTCCTTACGGCGCTCTTTGATGCCTTTGCTCATTTCTTGCAAGGCTTTGCGAGCACGAGCAGCCGCGGCTTTGACGCCTTTGGCTGTGAATTTTTCATTTTCCGCAATGTATGTTTCGTAAGCGGCGACGATTTGTTCATGATTGGTCATATAGACTCCTTTGTTATGAATAGTAATTATACATGCCTTGTGTGAGCATGTCAAGAAAAATCATTGATTTTGGCACCCCAGCCTAGTCAACGTAGATGTGTCTGCGGTTCCAAGTATCCCATACAGTGATGGCGTCCCACTCATGTGTCCAGGTCACAAGAAATCGATCAAATGCCTGTTGGTGGTGAAGCATCATGCGATTGCCGGCAACTGTGGCATGCTCGATTTGATGTCGGCGTATCCAAGACTTGAACATGGGTTCTGCTTGAGTGTTGTTGCGCAACATCACTATGTACAGTGGTTCAACTGCACGGTACGTGGGTATGGACATTAATGGATTGTGGTTCCTTGGGGGATTTGAGCAGACACAAGCTCAGTCATATTTAATTCCGCGGCCATCCGGGCAAAATTTTCATCCAGTTCAATGCGTTCATCATCGTGCAGTCTAGCATGATCTTCATCCACACCCAACAGCCGCATGATGGCACCCACGTGCGCTTCAGTACGTCCGTTCATGTACAGCACAGCCATGATTTGAAACATGACTGTTTTGGCATAGTTGTAAATGGGATCATCTTCAAATTCGTGCATACAGTAATTATCTCGATTGATCGGTCAATAAAAAACGCGGTCATTGACCGCGTTGTTGGGAGCCTATGGTAATTAGGCGTTGGTGCTCTCAACTGCATCTGATCGCACAGTTGCAGGAGCGGCTTTGGCCTTGGCACTCTTGGCAGAGACCTTGACTTCGCCTTTCTTGGCTACTTTGCTCTTTTCAGCCAATTTGTTGGCCACAGCAAAGCCTTCATCACCAGTGGTGATGCCTTGTGCTTGCAGATACTGCAGAGCTTCTAACTTGGTCATTGCCTGTGGCAATTCAACCAAGTTGATGTTGTTGCAACCTGCCTTGTTCAGGATCTTGATACGAGCCACAAGATCGTTTGCAAAGCGCACCTTGACGGTGCCATCTGCGTTGGTTGCGGTACCTGCTACGGTAAAAGTTTTGTCATTTGACATGGTGTTGCCTTTCTGAGTTGCCTAAAGTTAAGTTACGAAACATGCTGTGCTTCAGCATATCCAAATTATACACAAAAACGATATTGGTGTCAACCACTTTTTGCACAATTAGGATTGGGTTTGCCCGAATTACTGGGCCAATTCTTTGCTTTGTTGTTGGATGGTTTGGACGCCCTTGTCGGCAATTCGAGCAATGCCCGAAAAGCCCACAGCCGCCACAACCAAACCCATAACAAAACCAATGAAAAATTTGCTCATGATATTTCCTTATTGAACGATTACACGATTGAGTTGGGTTTGTCCGTCACGGTGAGCTTTGACGGTACCACGGAATGACAGTGTTGTTCCTGTGTTCAAGGGTTGCCGAATGGCAAAGAACACTGTTTCATTGTTGGCAGTGATGCCAGTGGCATAGTAGGTGTTCCACTTTTGACTGAAGTTGCAACGAACAATGTCCACTGTGACTGTGACCTTGTCTCCCACTGTGCCAATGTAGCCAGCAGTTTGATTGAGTCTGTCCTGTTCCTCAATGCGCTTCAGGGCACGTTGATGACTGTTGGGCAAACAGGCCACAGTGGCCAGTTCTAATTTATGCGACTGTGGAAAGAACTTATCTGTCACAGCAGTGATCTTCATCACACTACGGTCAAAATCTGTGAGCTTGTTTTGCAGTGCTCGGAATGTCATGTCATTTTGAATGAATTTCAGGCACTGCTCACCTGCCTCACGATCTTCGTCTGTGATCATGAAAGGATTTTCCAATGCTTCCATCATGATGTTGCGATTGCTCTTGCGGTTGAGTTGCACAGCAGTTGCATGGTCTGAGGGCATTTCCCACACATCTTGTTTGAGGTACATGCCATTGATGCGTTGTGCATGACATGCGGCACCCCACACATCGCTCACTGAGTAGCCACGATGTCCACCACCGGCCGTGCGGCGTGATGTCCACTGGCGTTGTGCGGGACCTGTATCGTCCTCGTGACCCAGGCGTTGCACTTCGCGGGCTGTCATATTGGTTACGTCTACAAACATATCAGTCTTTCTTAGAGCTGAAGCTGCCACGGAACATACCGCCAACCAACATCACGGCCAACCATGTTTCAAAGGTGTAAGGGATTGCCAGCACAGGAAACAATGTGTTCAGTGACCAGATGCTCAACAGCGGTCCGACAATGATCACAATCACTACCAGCACCAGCCACAAATATTCGTTGTGTATTTTCATTTCAATCTCCTTAAACATAAAAATCAGAATTGAAGCCCAGGGCGTCATAAACAATTTCACGCACCATGGTGTCTGTGGCTTCAGCAAACACTTCAACATCAGCAAGGCGCACCAATTCTTGGTACACTTCAAGCCAAGCCCGGTTTGTGGCACGAGCCTGTTCAACAATAGCATGCACAGCCGCATTACCTGCATCTGTGTACATGCCATAATAGATCTCTTGTGTGCTTTGCATTGTGGGCTCCTTTTGTTACAATATGTCTATATTATAGCATTTTGGCAATTATTGGTCAACCGTTTCAGCCGCTAACGCTTCAGCCAAAACTGTTAACTTTTTGCTTAACGGGGTAGACTCATAAGTGTCGCCACAATACCAAACACCATCTTTCATGATGTAGTAGTACTCAGCGCCACAGAGGTCGCATTGTTCCAGGAACTGGTCAAACGTGGTAGCCACTTTCCATTCAGTGTCCTTCTCGCCACGATCACGTCCGTAAAAGGTACACCAGTTTTCAGTCAGTGCTTCGTATGCATCAATTTCTTCTGCAGGAAGGTCAAACTTGCTGAACGCATGCTTCTCACCAATTTCGGCTCGCAGGCTCGACATGTCGCCTAGTGCCACAAGGTGGTTGGCTTTGGCACTGTCATAGTGATTTTGCAAGATACGACCGTTGTATTCTATGTAGCCATCCCAATGGCAGTAAATGCTTTTGACTTTGTTGCCATGCATCACACCAATTCGACTGCGTGTTCCCATTTGTGCTCTCCTTTTGTTACAATATGCCTATATTATAGCATTTGGACCATTTCTGGTCAACCAAAAAGTACTACTGCTAAAGTAGTACTTTTTGTTACTCATCAAACTCGTACATGAACTGCGCCATGCTGGGATCCAGTCGAACCAGGTCTTGTGCGGCTGATGTCAGTGCGCGATATCTAGCACGAACTTGAGTCATGGGCAATTCGCCGTCACAGCTCAAATTCTCAGGGCTGAGCTTGGCGTCAATCATTTGTGCCACACGGCGACGACCTGCCACTGTGGCAACTTCGTAGGCTGTGTGGCTGTTGAACATGCTGGCCCAGGCGTTCTCTTGTTTGATCAGTGCGTTAAGTGCTTTCATTAGTGGCTCCTTGTTGTTACAATATGTCCATATTATAGCATTTGGGCAAATTCTGGTCAAGAGAAACCCTACAAACTGTAGGGTTTATAAAGGTAATACTCAAGTACTACTGTGATCTGTCTTGTAAAACATATTTGGATGCAATTTATCAAACAATGGTTGAATTGACTTGGCAAATTGCAAAACTACATTGTCTCTGCCAACTGCCCCAACAATCTGAATACCAACAGGCAATCCATCTACCAGCCCAACTGGAACAGTCACAGCAGGCTGTTGAGTGATATTCCACAACGAACTGTAATCTGGTGGCAGGGTTTTATACAGTACCATGGGATTGATTGTGCTGACCCCAACTGCTGTGATATTTGACGCAGTGGTAATCACAATGTCATTGTCTTGCATCAATGCTTGTATGTATTCACAAGTTTGATCAAGAAAACCTTGGGCTCTGTTCGTTTCAGTCAAGGTGATATTTTTTATATCATCCACGTTTGTCCGTCCAAGTAATTCTTGTTTTTGTGTGACAGAGAATTGTGCAAACTTTTGTTGATTGCTGTGCAACCAGATTGCTGAGCGCCAGATTACAAAATTATTAAGATCAATATCGGGCACGACTGAATTCAAAGAGAAATGTTTTTTGATCGTGTTGATTGCAAGATCAAATAGGTCAGTGTGTAGATTGAATTTTTTGTCTTTCCAAACAGCAATTCTTAATTTTTGCAAATCTACTGGGGCATGGTCTGATGAAAGACTGTGGATCAATTCACAGTCTTCCACAGTGTTTGCAATAGGCCCAATCACGGTGCTGCCAGTTGGTTTGAATCCCACCACACCACAAAATGCTGCCGGGCGCGAAATACTGCCACCTTGGTCAGATCCAATGCTGATGGGTCCTATGCCGGCACTGACTGCTGCCGCTGATCCAGCTGAACTGCCGCCTGCAGTTTTGGAGATATTCCACGGATTGCGTGTGAATCCGTGCCGGGCCGAATAACCGTCTGGTCTGGTGCCATATTCAGATGTGGTGGTTTTTCCCAAAAATACTGCACCAGCACTGCGTAATTTTGCCACGTAAGGATCATCTGTCAGCCAGGGTTGGTCAGCGTCAATATCAAAGCTGCCTTTTAATGTGGGCCACCCCTGTGTCAGCAGTAAATCTTTAATGCCAATTGGTATGCCATCTATTGGACTCAATGCACAACCTGCCAGCCAACGCTGTTCACTGGCACGAGCTTGAGTCAAGGTGGTGTCGGGATCTAAATGGCAAAATGCATTTATTACAGGATTGAGTCTTTCGATCTTGGCAAGAATCTGTTCGGCCACTGTCACAGGACTGGCTAATCTTTTTTGATAGAGATCAGTCAGCTCTGTGGCAGTGCAAACAGTAAAGTCAGTCATCTAACTTTTTTAAGTTGTTTTTTTAACATCTTTAAACTCATTTTCCACATACCATTTCACCATGGCACGTTGGCACATGCTAATCAAATCACCATGCGAATCTGGCACAATAAATCGGTAAGGACATCGTCCCCATCCACCATAGGTGACAAAGTTGTTGTACCAATGCCGGTGCTCTTTGTTGCTGGCATCAAACACTGTCCAGGGTCTAGATTTGAAATGTAAAACGCTCATGCCAATTCCTCAATTTCAGTGATACCAATATAACTGTTTTCAACTTCCCATGTGACCCAGTTGACCACTGCCTGATGGTCAACGTTTTCATCAATCCACTCATATCGGAATTTACCAGTGCCCACAAACAAGTAGTCATAGAATTCACGTTTGATCTTGTCTTCAAGATCACGTATTAATCTTTCTGGACCAGTCCATAATGCTGTGAATTTCACAGTGTGTCCCACATGACCTTCGTAGCCTTGAATCCTTGACGTGGGATTACTGGTAATGCCAAGACATGTGCGTGTGACTGTTTGTTCTGTGTCATCGTCAATATACCGATGACGCCACAAGTAGAAGTAATATTGTTTAACTTCTTCCATGTTAGATACCTGCATAAGTTGTCATGTGTGGCACTTGCGGCAAAGCACACTGCCCGCCCCAGTTGATATAGTCCATGACCAAGATAGGAGTCAAGCAACCATCGCTCCAAGATTCAGGCATGTTGTTGGCAGCAGTGAATGTGCCCCAGCGTTGTTTGCAGTCATTGTGGAAACTCTTGGGACTGCCATATTTGTGCTGGAACAGTTTGTACAGGTCCAATTCTACAGCATGATCTAGTTTGATCTCAGGTTTGTTGGTACGTGCCGCGGCGTGTAGGCGACCAAATGCAAGAATGAAACCACCATCTACACCTTTTTCACTGGGGAAATAAGTATTGTGCCATTTCAGTGCCCACTCTAGATCTTTGATGGTTTCGTTGAATTTCTTCATTTCAGTGCCGTGGCCAGCAATCAAGTTCAAACCATGAATGTAAGTGACCATGCCTGGAGTGGCCTGATTGTATTTGGCCGCACTGGACTTGGCTGGAAACATGTTGTTGCGTTCCAGCACACATTGAATCATTTCACTTTGCACGTCTTCGTCAAACACAGAATTGTACAAGCGAACACCATTGACACGACTGCGATGTAAGTGGAATGCATCGATGGGTTTGCGCATGCCGCCATTGATTTGACGGAACCCATAATTGCCCACTGCTTCGCCTACCAATGTACTACCAGGTACTGTGAGTGCTTCGTCAAATGCTTTGACCTGTACCAGGAAATCATCTTCAAGAAGACCAGCTTGATGCAAGTGATATAATGTACAGGCAGTTTGTTGTCCTTCCCAAGCAGAATATCTGCCATTGGCTAACTTGGTAGCCATCACAGGCATGTAAATGCGTGGATCAAAACGCACAATAATTTTGGCCTGATGTTCAGCTTCTGCATCACGTTGGATTTCAATGTTGATGTCCAACAGGTGAAATGGCACCAGTACCAGTTCTCCGCAATGATCATTGGAAAATTTCTGTCCGACCATGTTGGCAGCAAGAATTTTCAGTGCTTGTTGTATTGCAGGGTTGCTGTGTATTGCACCAGCACGTTGTGTGATGGGCTGATATACACTGTTGTTGTGAACAGGAGTCAAACGTTGATTTTGTTGTTTAACAATGGGTGCAAAGGGATTTGCACCGCGGTTTACTGTGCGAGTTGCTACGGTTGTTGCCATGATTTGTTTCCTTTTAAAAAAATGAGTTTGTCTCATAACTTAAACAAGACGCTCATAATATAACACAAAAATTTATTTGTGTCAACCAAGTTGCTCTGCAACCCCCGGCGGTAATTTAGTGTGTCAGCTCGCACCGTTGTTACTTTGGCTCCCCGTTTGGTTCAATACCTTGTAACACACACCTTCCACCCGCTTCCCGACAGGGTCCGTTCTCGCATTGCCAGCGGCCTTTCGGTTCAAAGACTACCACCCGTACATGTCATTGTACTTCTCATCCTGCGGGTCACAGTATCCGGAGACACCCGGAACGTTCAGTTAGGTGATCAACACCCGGTTCTTTTCAGCTCGGTCACTGTGCAAACAGTGTCCCAAGCGTCGAATTGTGTCAGCCGCTGATTGCGGACTGGCTTCAAACATCTCTCTAATATCTTCAGCAGTGATGCCATCAGTGGCCTCCACTGTGTAGATCTCATAGTGGCGGTGGCTGTTGAGCCTAGCTCGTAGCATGATGTGGCCTAGACTGGGCAGTTTGCTCTCACTCACTGGCTCACCTTTTAATGTTTGCCACATGCGCCGTTGTTGGTCTTCGGTCACGTCTATGCAACACTCAAGACCCAGTTGGTCCCACACAATGAGAAACTGATGACTCACAGTTGAAATTTCCTCAACATGGTGCTGGCGTCAGCCACATCATCTGCCGTAGCATTGGTCAAGATCTCGTCCAAGATGTCAGCTTCTTGTATCAACAATTCTGTCTTGGCTTCACGCACAAGACTCAAAGCATAGGCCAAGTCATCTTCCGTGGCCCAGGAATAAAAGTCTTCCAGCGTGGCCTCATCCGAATCCAGGATAAAATGCAGGTTGTTGCGGTCCCACTCATTCATATCAATCCTTTGCAATACAATATCGTTATTATACGGTAAATTTAATTATTGATCAACTAGCAAGAGCCAGTTCTCTAAAATCTTTAACTCGGTAATCATCAAACGTATTATAGGTATCGCCTTTTGCAGTGTATGTAAAAAGAATGCGTTCTTTGTGGTCGTTAACTCCATAACAAGGACTCTTGACGTACTTTAGATCACGTTTGCTGACATAAAAAAAGTCGGCGGCATCTTTGAAAGGATTGTAGGCTGTGATACGTAATGCACCTATCTTTGTTTCCACACTGCCAATGGTGCCCACTCGTGTGTTGGCGTTGATGGTGGTAGTCTTGCTGTCACTGTAGTCGGTAAAATCATAACCTTCTTCATCAACATAACGGTATGGACCCACTGCAGCCAACGTTTCTTCAATCAACCGTTCAATATTGAATCGCTCTGGCATCTCTAAACCAAACTTTTGCAAATCAGGACTGGAGTTAAAACTTGGATGGTAAACGCAGATAACATCTCGCATGAGTACTAGACTTTTTGACATAAGCAATTCCAATGTTTGTTGCTGATGTGTCTATTATAGCAAAACGAGAATATACAGTCAAGTCAGCAAAAAGTATTGGTTTTTATGTCCAGAACAGTGCAAAGGCAGAGGCATCTCTGTCTGAGTCAAAGTAGAAGATATAGCGTCCCGGAGCACGGTCACTACTGGTTGTGATCACCTGCCAGCGCCAGTCGCTTGTTAGTTCGGTCTTGCACCACTCTATGATTCGATCTATTTGCCCAAAAGGTCGGGCAATTTCTCGAGCATAGTTAAAACTTTCGCCGAGCCGTATGGAACCAATGGGTTGTTGCAGTTGCATCAACTTTAGTTATTGATGTACTTGGGATCCTGTAAATTTTGGTCCAGCACATGATTGTACATGATATCCTGTACAGTGTCCATTCTACGGCTTTTGTTTCGTTCGCCCAAGACCACAATCACTCGCCGTTGTTTTTTGTGTTCTACCACAAGTGCAACACAATATCCTGCAGGATTGGTAAATCCAGTTTTTGAAGCAATGATTTCGTCAAACTCCATCAACAATGGGCGGTTGGTATTGTTGAGTTGAATCTTGCGTAATTTCTTTTTGAACTTGCGTTCAAACGCCACGGTCTTTTTCACACTGGCTTCACGTATGACCCAATAGCCCGCGGCATATCCAGCCATGGTGCCAACATCACCAGCAGTGGCCATGTTGTGTGCGTCCAAGCCAGTGGGGTCACGGAATACAGCATTGATACCCCATTCCCGGGCCTGTTGATTCATGCGCCATACAAACTCTTTACGACCACCAGGATAGTCTGCAGCCAGTGTTTCTGCGGCTGCATTGTCACTTCGCACCAGCATGGCCGTGAACAGTTCTTGCCTAGTGTAGTTGCCACGTGGCAAGTTGCTTTTTACCGTGGTATTGAGTGGCAGCTGACGAAACAGGTCTTTGCTGTGATCTAAGGCCACCATGGCAGTCATCAGCTTGGTGATGCTGGCAATGGGACGATACTCTGTTGAGTTGCGTTGGTATTCAACCTTGTCTGTGGTTTCATTGTAAACGTAGACACTGGGCTCACGTGCATGAGCAGTGCTGAAAACAAACAAAAGGGTCAATATTAAATACCTCATAGGATATTTACCGAGCCCATTTGAGTTGATAAAATGTGGCCAGAGCAGGATTACAAAACGTAAAAGTCACATTGCTGACTTCTGAGTCGGTCCAAGCAAATTCATCATACACAGGCTTTTGATAACGCCACTCATAGTCTTGATTGACTATGAGTCCGTCTAGATCCAGTTGATGCTTGAAGGCCAGCGCCTGTTGCGAGCCGCAATTAAGCCGAACAAAGTTCACTGTGTCCATGGCTTAGTCGAAATAACAAGGCATCGCGGTGATCGCGAAACCAGAAAGTCATGTTGTTGGCATTGACGTCTGTGATGTATCTAGCGCCGGGAAGGCCAAACACTTCGACTATGTTGGCCAGCATTTCATTCCAACGTGACATTTCATTGTAGTCATCATGCCATGTCAAGATCATGCCATGTGGGTATTCAGGGTTTTGCAAGATACACCGCTCTAATGTGTAGGTCAGCACTGGCCCAATCCATTTTGTAAAACAACACGTAATCTGTTATGTCAAAATGATTGCAAAAACTCTGTCCGTATCTTAGTCCCTTGATGCCTTCGAATGTAAATGCTCGCTTCCATTCACTATAATCTGCTTCAGTAATGCTGTGCTGGCGGTCTACTCCTTCGGCCATGTTCATCAAGTCTGCTGTCATGTTTTCAAACGCATCATTACCCATATGGTCCTTTTAATACCCAAATCAAATGTTCATGGCGATCATGCCAACGATAATCAGGTGTGGCCCAGCCATCAGACCATCTGACACACCCACGATAAGCATGTTGCAACCAAATAATTCGTCTAGTGAGTTCACAACGGTGTGGCCACCATGCAAACTCCACGGCCCACTCGGCTCGAGCATGAAATGCCTGATCCGCTTCTTTTAGACTTTTAATCGAATAGCCTAAACTGGCTCTGTGGTCGTTGTAGTTGCTGCCGAACATCAGTCCCAGAGACCTTGGTAGTATTTGCCAAACAAGCGGAAGCCGTTTTGAATACGGGCTTCTACCACTTTCATGCCTTCGTAATCGCATTGATAGGTATCGTTGGGACCATGTCCCATTTGCCAGTACTTGTGTTCACCTTTGGCGACTTCATTGCCATCTTTATCTACTGGCACCCAAAGTATGTCGTGCTCACCTGAACGAAACGCATCTTGCCATGAGTCATCCACCTTGCACTCAAACGCAAAGATCATTTCGCCCATGACCCAGTCCCAACGAAGAAAGTGATTGGCATCAGTGTCCCATTCGTTTTCTTTGGGCGGTGCGGCGGTGCTCTTGAGTTCGTCGGGCACATCTTCATCATCCACAAATGGACTACCGTGTTTGGTAGCTTTCAGTTGCTTCAGCATGGGCAAAATGATTGGTGCCAAGGTCGAATCCATGCTCCAGGTATCATAGCGATCAATTTTTACATAGTTAATAGGCGGATGCACACGATCCAACACCCACTGAATGGCCCGGCTGATGGGTACGAGCCGGTCACTCCACTTTTCACACCAGTCTGGACGTTCTACAAATAAAGATTTTTCTCTACGATGATCTTCAAGACTTTGCTCCACAGTCCAACGAGCACATTTTGACCAGTCAGTCCAAAAGAACACATAGTCCAACATAGTGTAAGGTGAGATCCAATGATCTCGATATCCGCTGATGTAAATTTTCATTGTTCTTCTCCAGGCAATTCCATGTCAAATTCATCCAGTATGTCCAAGGCCAAGGCCTGCAATGTGCTCATGGCATAGTGTTGCTCGTTGTTGTCGGCCAGTTCAATTTCGGCTTCGACCTTGTCAAGTATGCGTGTCACAATTAACTCAGCAAACTTCTGCATCTTGTCTGGTGTGGCCACATAGTAACGGCCGTTGTCAAAGTCGGCTGTGCCCATGGTGGCCTGTAAAGCAAGTAGTTTAAATTTGTCGTTCATTCTCTACCTCGAATCCTACGCCATACTATTTCAAAGGTTGTTGGTTTCAGCATGACTTCCCAACCTCGAGGAATGTGCTCAGGAAAAAGACTGGTCTTGCCGTTGCTGTGTTTGTACAGTTTCATGGTTAAAGGATGGTGCCTGTTTTAATACAGTGTTCAAATGTTTCAAACAAAGTTTCAAAACGTATTTGATACAATCGACCCACTGCGTCCCAATCTTCCTTGGTGGTTCCTTCGCGGGCACTCAACATTCGGATATCATCCAGCACTTGCCATGCTTGCATGATTTCTTGTTCCATGTCAAAACGAGTTTTTGTGTTACCAGCTTCCATCATCAATCCATATTCTCAAGGTTAAAAACAACCAACCCACACTCCATGTGCGTTCGTTGGGACTGGGCCATCCATCATTGGCTTCTCGCCGCCACCAAGGCAACAGACTCCAATGACAGGGATTTCCTACTATTATAACAGAGAATCCTGAATAACGCAACCACTTTGTTAGATTTCTACTGTTTTCAGTCGCCATGTGTCTGCTCTTTCTTCATAGTTGACATAGCCTCTTGGGTTGCACAGCACTCGGCAACTGCCAATTCGGTAGTCAAAATCTTCGTGCGTGTGACCATGTGTCCATAATCGAATCTGCGGATGGTCCAAAATAAAGTCATCCAGTTGACTACTGTACCCACCGTTCATGATAAACTGATCTTGATATCGTGGATGGGTGCTGAGCCTGCTGGGTGAGTGGTGCCCCACAACAACATAGCGTCCGGCAGGATTGGCTGCCACAGTGGTGCGAATAAACTCCACCATGGCGTCATGTTCATTGGCAGCGTCAGTGGTGGTAAAACGACCACCCCAGCCACGTTGATCCGCAAGTTTGGCACTGTGTTCTACACAACGAAAATCATTCATCATGCGTGAAATCTCATGCAAGGTTCTAACGTCTCTTTGGTTCATGTCAGTCCACAATGTACCGCCAATGAATGTGACATCATCCAGCACAACGGTTTCTTTTTCCAGGATGTGCAGGTTTTTCAAATAGCCCAACACATCTTTGAAGTGTGGCACAGTCTTTGAAAAATCACCGTGATAGTGCTCGTGATTGCCCACAACAAAAATCACATGTGGGAAACGATCACAGCATCGTTGAAAGAAATCGTGAAAACGATTGCTACGGTATTCCTCACCCATGATGTTGTTGGGATCACGTTGAACAATGTCTGCGGCAATGCAGATATCGCCGCCTAGGATTAGGACGTCGGCGCCGCTGTTGTTGTCAAAATCTAAGTCACCAAATTCCAGGTGTACATCAGATACCAATGCGATTTTCATTCTTTGCTTTCAGGTCTTTCAATTGTGATTTCAGTGTGGCCACTGCTGTCTCATCACCGTTGTAGATGGCTGCATCCTTGTTGGGATATCTGGCTCGAAATCTTTCTTTTATTTCTTTCAAGTCACGGCCTTGACACACAAAATCGTTTGTGACACTATTATAACAGAAATATTGATTATTTTCCTGTTCCACAGTGAGTGCAATCAGTCGTTCTTCATCCAGGGCTTGGCTCACTTCATTCAAGTCCTCGGCAAAACCTCGCGAAAGCCGATGTAACAACCATGCTTCCAGTAGGCCAAATGCTATGCTAACCGCAAAGTATATGAGACCAAAGTAAATCAAAAAGTCGCCAAATTCCACCATAAACTGTCCTATGTCTGTCATATATTTACTTTCAAGTTGATTGACGTTTGCGTTGTGCCAGGTACTCTTGCCACTGTACCCATTGATTCTGAACCAGGAATCCCCAGTCACGTTGCTTGATGCCGGGCATGAACAAGGTCCAACAAGTCACTTCGGGATCTAATTCAATTCTGTGATAGGTATTGGCTCGGGCAAATCTAAAACTGCCGGGTCTGCGCCACACACAGTATTCGTGTATTTTGGCGCCGCGAATGTTGAATACTGGAATCCATTCCCAGTAGCCACCTCGGAGTATGATGGTAAAGTAAGGCCAGGGATGATCATGTACATCATCAGGATCTGATTTTAGAAATTTGTGTACAAAGATGTTAAAGGGAAAACGTTTGCGGTCTTTGAGGAACACGTAGTAGCGTTCCAAGTACGGTTCGTCATTCACTCGGTCCATGATTACACGGTGCCGATCCCAACGCTTTAGAAGATTCAGTAACATATTGGTGTTGTTAGTTAAATGGTTGACTCAGTAACTTTTTTAGAGCGGCTTGAGCGGAGATGTTATTATACAAGGAAAACCCCAATGTGTCAAATAGTTTCCACAAATAGCCTGCTTGACCGGGCGATGCATTTTGTATCCAGGCAGCCTGACTCCAAGGCATGTATTCGCCGAATGCATATCCGTTGATGTGCTGTCTAACTGTAGATCCAAATGCAAAAACAGACGTAATACGGGTTGCCTGCAGAGGATAATCTGCGGTGCTCACTGCGTTGGTTATTGTGTTGATATCTCTAGACATCAATGCGTTCCAGATAAAATCTCCAGCGTCAGGCATGGATGATGTTGAAATTTTGATTGCGTCTATAGTGATTTTTTTATTGTATTTGTTGGATATGTTCCGGATAATGTCAGCCGATATCAGATTTGGGTCATAGCTCATGCTGATATAGTCAACCTTGCCCCATACCACATTATCACAAGTTGGACACGCAAGATATGTTAATTTTCCTGTATACACTGATCTTATTTGGCCGATCACATGATCCCAATCAGCACTGTATTGATCAGTATCAAGGTCCAGTTGCCAGGCACCCACATAAAATACATCTACCCGGTGAGACTCTGCCATTTGTGCAAGCTGTTTTTTATAAGTTGCTAGGCTGTCGAAAAACTCTTTGGGGTTGTTGATTGTCAAGATTAAATTGTCATTGACATAGTCCACAGGAAGAGCCACAATGCCCACTTTTAATCCTTTTGATTTGGTGTAGTCAACAATTTTCCAAAAATCCAAGGGCAGTGGTTTGGACAATTGAAGCATGCCAGTGACTGGATCTATTGGTGTGTTTGTTTGCAGTATCACAGTACTGAATCCAACACACTTGATTCGATCAACAAATATTTTAACTGCATCAACAGAGTTGACCAGTTGTCCTTGTGCATTTACTCCTGGGTCGTCATACCGTAAGTCCACTATGGCACTTCGATGATCATCGACTGAAAGATACTGAGGAGTTGCACATGTTTCTACTGATGCAACTGCAGGATATCTGCCTTCGTTACCACCACCTCCGCCCCCGCAGGCAGCCAACGTCAAAACAGTAATTACAGCAAGTAAATGTTTCATGTTTGAATTATAACATGATCTGGAATTATTGGTCAAAAAAAAGCCCTACAAGTTGTAGGGCTTTTGTCATGTGTGTTCTGGTTGATCAGAACAGCGAGTTGGTTTAGACCAAACCAAGTGCCATGGCTTTATAGCCAGCTGCCACCAATTTGCGGCTGGGCTTGCCAATCACATACTCTGTGACCTTGACACCATTGCCAGCTTTGCGGCTGTTGGCATAAACTGCATAACCAGCTTGGCGAACACGGCTGACTTCAGCCGAAATGTTCTTGATGCCAAAACGCTTTTGAGCTTGGCTGGCAGTCACTGCTTCGCCATTGTACAATGCGTGGAACAGTTTGTAGGTCTTGGTTTCGGGATTGAAATGCATAAAAATACTCCTTGATAAAAAATAGCTGTTGCATTACAGCATTCCACAAGTATACATGGGTTTGTAACGCAATGCAATAAATTTTGGCTAAACAGTTTTTAACTTTTGCCAAATTGCCGCTTGTTCTACCTTTCGGGCATAATCGGTTCTGCGGCCGCCAACGTCATCACGCCACAGGTCGATGGCCTGGTAACTGCCATGACACAGTGGGGGTGCACTATCTCGAATCCAACGCCACAGCACCCAAATGGTCTGTCGGTTGGCAACATCTGCACAGGCAAACGCACGTTCGTAGTCGTGTGCCAACATGCTCTCAACATAGCCGCCCGGAGCCCACCCACGTAGCAAATAACTCTCAATGCTTTGTTGCGTTTCCAAGCTCAGTTCCATGCCTATGTCACGCAGGTCTTTGTTTCGCCAATCAATCATTGCACACCTTTGATGTGTCGACAGTCACCGCGGAATTTGAATCCTGAGCAGGTGCATGAGTATTCACCACGGAGTTCGGTGACTTTGTACACATCACCTTTGCTACCGGTGACCTCGATCACGCGACCCTCGGGCACTTCAGCCTCAACATCAATTTTGAACTGCTCAGGATTGAGTTTGAACTTGCGTCCACGGATGTCAATGCGGATAGGTTTGCTGAACTTTTCAGGACGGCCTTTGCCAAATTTCACATAGGCATACATCTTGCTCTTGCTGTCGTCCAACAAGTAGATGTGGTTGTCACTCTTGGCATCCGCCCATTCTGTAGTTTCAGCAAACCATTTCATAGCGCCATGATCCTTGCCAATACTGCACGAGCCTCGGTGAGGTCCCGGATTTCAAACTCTAAAGGTTCCCAACCATGCAAGGGTTGGGTCCAGCGAATGGTGTAATTCATGATCAGTCCTTGAGTAAATCAACTTGAACATTGTGTTGATGGCCAGCAAAAATGCTGTTGGTGCCCCAGCCAGTGGGTTGGACTCGATCCATCGACACCGCCAGTTCACGTTGAGCCTGCAGACTTTGCAAAGCAGTTATCACTGCCTGCTGGGCGGAGTAAGTGGCAAAGTTTTCCACGTCTGCGATGCGACAGTACATGCCAACACCGTCAACAATGAAACGAATTTTTTGGCTGTTATTCAAACCTTGGATTAGTCGCTGTTTACGCATCGCAAACTCCTTTTGTTACAATATGTCCATATTATAGCATTTTGGCCATTATTGGTCAATCTTTTTTGCCAATTTTTCAATTTCTTTGTCACGTTCTAGCGATGCTAATACCATAGTATACATTTGATAGATCAAAAACAAAAGTATACCGCCTACAAAAGTATTAAGAACTGCTTGAGCTCCGTACACTTCTGCGGCCAGTGCAATGGCGCCTTGTGCAACAATGGTGATGGCGAAAATGCCTGCTACGATGCCGGCTGCTTTGACTTTGAGATTCATATATTACCTTTCTTTGTTGTATGCTGGTATTATAGCATTTGATGAATTATTGGTCAACCAGTCAAAAAGTAGTACCAAAGTAGTACTCAGTAGAAACCACGAGATAAATACCAGTGCAAATACAGAGGAAAATCATGTTAGAAACACTATTAGAACGCTTGGCCGAAATGTTCCCGTCAAGCGATTATCAAAGCAGACTGGATCGTTACATTGCCAGCCGCAATCCACAAAGCACCGCTGACGTAGAACACTGGGAACGACAGTATTTCAAAGATCAAGAACGAGGGTTGGTATGAAATTTTTACGAGCAGTGATCATTGCAATGATCCGAAACCGTGAGCGTCAGGCCGCGGCATATCGCCAAGGCTATCGTTATTATCATTGATTTGTATCTTACTGTCCTGGGCGCACTAAATATTGCTGATGCCAAATTCTAAAATATTCTGTAATGTGCCTTGGTTTCACATGCAACTTTATCACGACGGCAGTTATGGTCTGTGTTGCAGTGAACGTGCGCCGGTGTTTGATGGCTATGCCAAACAACCCGAACTGACCAAACCCAATATCAAAACCATGTCAATTCGTGAGTGGTATCGCAGCGAAAAAATGCAAAGTTATCGCCAATCCATGTTGAGTGATCAACCTTTGGCGGAATGCGCCGGTTGCTATCAAGATGAACAATATGGCAACGACAGTTATCGCAACACACAAAACTGGCGCAGTGTAATTTTTACACAGCAAAATTTTCAACAAAGCTTCGAACAAAGTCCCCATCATGACATATTTGTCAGTGAACAGTTAGAGCAACAAATAGATGCTCACTACGACGGCATGCCTGTGGACCTGCATATTGACATGGGCAATGAGTGTAATCTTTATTGCAAACACTGTAATCCCAGTTACAGCACACAGATTGCAACCAAATACAAAATTTGGGGCATACTCAGCAAAGAAGACTACCATACCAGAATGAACTGGATGGATGACGAAGAAGTGTGGCAACGATTTCTCAATGAATTGCTGGGCATGAAGAATCTGCGCAGTGTGCATTTCATGGGCGGCGAACCTTTTATGAGTCCTAGATTGGAACAGTTTCTGGACTTCTTTATCAACAACAACCGCACTGACTTTGCCGTGAGTCTAATCACCAATGGCACCATATACAGTCGAGAAATTGCCAACAAGTTTGCTCAGTTCTTTCGAGCAGACATTGACATCAGCATTGAGTCTGTGTCAGACAACAACTTTTACATTCGTCAGGGGCTAGACAAAGAACTGTACTGGAACAACATTCGATCATTCCTGTCACACCAAAGCGAAACATTCTGTGTGTGTTTGAAACCCACCATCACAGCACTCACTGTGCCTACATTTCCTGCACTCACAGAGTGGATGTTTGACAACAACATTGTGACAGAAAACAATACCTGCTGGAATCCTGCATACTTACGTGCGGCTGCATTGCCCATGGATGTTCGACAAAGTTACTTTGCTGAGTACGAACGTGTGCTTGACAAGTTGAGTGCATACATCAAACAAGACCAGCATCCAGACATGCCGCAATCAAGAGAACACGGAAAGAATGCTTTAAATCTCTACAACGAACTCAACAGTGTTTACAAAATGATTCAGGTACCTGAACTGCCCAACGCCGAAGCACTCAAGGTGGAATTGGTTGGTTGGCTCAACAAATGGGACAAACTTTGTGATCTCAATGCCAAAGATTACTATCCTGAATGGAGCAATTTTTTAGATCAATATGGATACGAAAAAATATCAAACTGACATTGAAATAGATGTTGTTCCTACCTATCACCAAGATGTACCGCTCATTGCCTATGGCAACGATGGCACAGTGATCAATCACGTGACCTTGAGTCAACCATGCACACTGAGATTTGTGCTGAATCTAACACCCGGACCACATTCAGTTTTTGTGGATTTTTTAAACAAGGCCGATGCTGACTGTGTGCCAGATCAAGGTCTGGACAAATACATCACCATTGGTGCTATTCGCATCAACAGCATACACTTGCCACGTTTCAACTGGCTGGCCACCTATGAGCCTGTGTTTCCTGAACCATGGTACAGTCAGCAGACTCCCCGACCCAATCCTGTTCAACCCGGGGAAACACATCTGGGATGGAATGGCAGATGGCAGTTGAAGTTTGATGCACCTGTGTTTTCCTGGATACATCAACTTGAAAACATGGGCTGGGTCTGGCCGCCCTGTTAACGTTTGTCTATGACTTTGTCAGCAAGTCCGTAGTCCACTGCTTCTTGCGCAGTCATGAAGTTGTCACGTTCCATGTCTGTGCGCAGGGTGTCAAAGTCTTTGCCGGTGTGTTTTACATATATATCGGTCAACACCTTCTTCCAGCGCAATAGTTCTCTGGCTTGAATTTCCACATCAGTGGCCTGTCCCGACGCTCCTCCCAGGGGTTGGTGAATCATGTGTCGAGCATTGGGCAGGATGTAACGATGTCCTCGGGTACCTGCTGTGGCCAACAGTGAACCCATTGAAGCTGCCTGACCCATCACAATGGTGTGAATATCGGGTCGGATAAAGTTCATGGTGTCGTAAATGGCCATGCCTGCTGTGACTGATCCACCTGGGCTGTTGATGTACAACGAAATAGCTTTGTCTGGATTGTCTGCTTCCAAAAACAACAACTGTGCAGTGATCAGGCTACTGGTGGCTGAGTTGACTTCGCCGTCCATGATGATCACTCGATCTCGCAACAATCTGCTGTAGATGTCGTAACTGCGTTCACCTTTAAGGGTGTGTTCTAAAACTATGGGTACTAAATTTGGCACAGGATCTCCTTGTTAATTAAGTAAGTGTAACATGTAAAGTGATCATATGCAAGAGATTAAATTTGAAATTTTTCCAGAAGACTATGCGTATTCTCGGGTACAGACAATCTTTCCCTGGAGCCGTGAAGACCTAATTGCAGATTTTGAGCAAGAGGACTGGAAACCATACGGGGCCGAAACTGCTGTCAAGCACGATGCCTGGACCGGCAAACGATACAAAGTGCATCGCCCACGGAGCCCAAAACTGCAAAAAATTTCTCAGTTTTTTAGACAGGATTCTGTAAGAGATTACGTTATTGAATGTTTATATCGAGACAAACCTATACTGCAAGTAAACTGGCAAATGTATCCTTGGCGCATGAGCACCAACACTGAGTTGCACGTGGAATTCACAAAAGACCTGCCTGGCTTTGAAAATGGCATACACTGTGACATGAGACGCTTGGTTGCCACTGGTATGATTTATTTAGCCGATGGTGACGATCCTGATTCGGCCAGTTGTTTTTACGATCACCCGGATCGCCATAATCCACGCCGTGTAGCCACTGGCTACGGCGCCGGTTGGGTACACAGCAACGACTGGAACACCTGGCACGATGGTTGGAATCGCACCAACAACACACGCTACAGTATCTTGCTGGCGCTTACTTTGAAACTGGAGCATCAACCACAAGCAACTGATCAAGAGGTTCAAACCACGGCTTGATCACAGCCGCAAATTCAGGCAGGGCTGTTTCAAAAGTTTGGCCACGGCTGAGATCAAGGCCGCGAGTGTAACGATGGAATTCCTGGAAGTGGTGTTGTTGTCCTTGTATTGGTGTATTCAAAAAGTTTAGCACAATCTCACAATGATCTTTCCAGTAGCGTTGATGCCATGAGCCAATGTTATTGGGCACATACTTTGACAATTTATCAGTGATTGCGTTTTTCACAGCATCCGGCAAACTTTTAACACACAGCTGAAATGGCAAGTGCAACATGTTGAAGTTGGTGCCCAGTCCTTTGTGTGCAAAGAAATCAAATATTTCATCCAGGTAATAAATGTTCAAACTGTTGATGGTGATACACACGCCAAAGTGAAAATTCTTGCTTGTGCGTTGTGCTTGCAGAAATCGTTCAAGATTGCTGGCCACCAGATCCCAGGTGCTGGAATAACGAATGTAACCACATCTGTCTCCAATGTCATCTATACTCAACTCAATGTAAACTTGTTTGAACTGTGTCAACAAGTTTTCTAAATCATCATTCCAGACAGTGCCATTGGTGCTGAAATGCAGGTCTATATTTTTTGCTGTGCCTTGATCCACAGCGGCCTGTAGCACCTCAAAGTTCTTTTTGATCAACATGGGCTCTGCACCATAGTAATCAATGTAAACTGCGTTGGGCACCCATTTGCTCATGGTGCGCCAGAGGTTGTGATTGTCATCATGATAACTGGCAGGAATTCTACGCCAACGTTTGAGATACTCTGCATATGCAATGCCTTCTGCAGGCTGTGCTGTCAATTCCCAGTCTTCTCTGTACCACTGACTGGATACTTCAGGGTTGCAGGTTCTACATTTCATGTTGCAGGTATTGCCCATTTTTAGGTCCAGTATCTGCGGTTGATCGTCACGGTCCGTGACCGGGTGATTCATGCTGTTGTGCCACTGTCTGCGTGACTTCTTGCCGGCATGTTCATCATCCCAGCAGGCCTGGCAGCTGGCATGCTCTTGGTTGTTTTCCAACGCTGTTTGTATTTCTTTGCGGGTGGGACTGGACCAGGCCTGTTCCAGGGTACCAGTGTCTAGGTATATCTGCTCGCCTTGTGCATCTTCCAGATATTTTCTGCTGTGACAGCACAGGTAAGTTCTTCCAGAATTGTGCAGTCCAAGACCTTTGTCGGCCAGCACACAGTATAAATTGCTTTTTTTCATACAACTATGTATGTCAAATTTGGCACAGGGTCTCCTTGTTGACTGCATAAGTATAGCATAATTCTTGGAAAACACCAATGCGCGATTTACTCAATTTACTCGATAATGTACTGGCCGAAGCGTCTCTTCAACCATCTAAATTACGCCCGCAATATTTGCAAAATTTAATAGATTTGATTTCAAATGACAAACCTGTCCCTCTTGTGGGAAGTGCCCATGCAAAATATGGCGAGGCTGCAATATTTAAAAAATCTGTAGCCCGTGAATTAAAACAGTTGTTGGCGCAGTACAAAGATACCAAAAATAAAAGTGGTTACATGGATATCCAGGACTTTCCTAAATTAATAACCAAAGATGGTACTGCAATTCCGTTGACCTTGATTGACAAAGGCAAAGAAGTCAAAGGGGTTGAACAAGATTATAACATTGGAGACATTGGAGAAATTGCATTGGGAGTTGCTGCTGGTGCAAGATTTTTTGTTGGTGGTGATGTTGCTGATTTCAATGATTTTGTATTATTGTCCAATCAGATGACAGTTGACCAATCATTTAATAAAAAAGGCGAAGTGGGAAATAGTTTAGAAATGTCATGGTCTAGTCCATTTGTTCATGGCAACGGCAAAGCGGATGAAGTAACAATTACTGTTTTGGCACCAGGTCGCAGTGTTAAAGAATTTATGAATTTCATGTCTGACGCAAATGCATTGCCCGATGACATCAAAGGAACAATTTTATCAGCTTTGGAATATGCCAACAATGCACAAAAAATTGATGCTGGTATTGAAAAAACAGCCAATGATCCAAATACCAACATGATTGAAGTTGTTTGTGATGGTATCAGTGATCAAAAAGGCACAAAGGCCGATTTGGTCATGAGCATAGATGGCGAACGTGTCAATCTTATTAGTGCCAAAACTGGTCCAAGTCAACTTGGACAAGCCAGTGGTCATGATTGGCAAAAACAAGTTAATTTTTTCAAAACCGTATTTGGCGTAGACGTATCTAAATATCAAACAATGTGGGGCACTGATAATGAATCCCATATGAAAGCATTACAAGGAATTTGGTCCACATTAGTTATTCCCAAGATACTAAAATTAACTGGCGGTGCTAGTGTACAAAAAGAAAAAGAACTAGTAACAAGTATTTCCAATGGACTGATTAGATATTCTAACAACTTCAATCCCGAAACAGGCCAGAGCGAAACCATTGACGTTGTTAAATTACTCACCAGTCCCGGAAGTCCCGGTTACGAATTGCTTAGAATTGATTCTAAACTGACTGATGCGTTACAAAAAGTTGATCTGTTTGGTGAGCCTACTGCTAATGGTCTTGGTATCCAAGTCACTGGTAGCATAAATGGTCAACCTATCAAAAATGTCAAAGACAATTTGCTATTCAAAGCAAGAAGTTATTTTAGTCCAGCCGGTAATGTAGTTAGAACAATTATCGAGGGCGGCACTTTTTTAGATAAACTAGCAACAACTACAGTTAAACCTCCTGCTCCATTGGGTGTAGTGCAAACTCCTGTTGCTACGGCACCAGTAGCACCAACTCCTGCGGTTGCTCCGGTTCAAGAACCTGCCGCAAGACTCACTGGCCCAGGTGCTAAGACAGCTAAAAAACCCACACAGCCACAAATGACTGCTGAAGTACTGGGAAGAGAACGTCGCGGTCGTTAACGTGTGAGTTCAGAAATGTGGTCACACACATTCAGGGCCATGGCTTCTGGGGCACTGAGCCAAATGTCATGTGGTGGCAACAGGTTCTTTCTAATGTCATCTTCCGATAATCCTGTACACAGTTGATAGTGCGCCAACATGCGCTGTTGTGTGAGTTCAAACTCTCGCATGGTGGCAAACAGTTCATGTGCCTTGCCTTCATTGCTCCAGCTGAACTGATGGCTGAGTATTGATGTATTGGGTGTGAGCACTCGTCTGCCCGGGGTGCCAGAAATGAAGATCAACAGGCCTGCACTGGCTATCATGCCTAGACCCACAGTTTTGACGGGTATGAGACTGCTACGCATGACATCTATTAGAGCAAAGGCAGCACCCATGTCACCACCTTCCGAACAGATCATCAACAGCAATTCTTTGCGCTTTTTCTTGACCACAAAGTTTTCGTGCAACACCCACTCCACAATGGGTGAGATGTTTTCATTGTTGACTTCGCCCATGAAAACATACATGCCATTTTCTTGCAGAGCCTGGCTGTGAGTTTGGATTGTTTCGTTTTCTGTGTTCATATCAAGTGAGAAAAGCGGCTTGAAAGCCGCTTTTATTTATACGCCGTTTATTACTGTACTGTGAGATCTGGAAATAACTGCACACTTGGTGAGGATTTTACAGTTGGCGGCTCTGCATTCTTGTCCATTTCTTTGAACACCTCTGTATTGCGTTGTTCAGCACGGTCTTTCAACCGGAGCACATCTTTGCGTTTTTGCAGTGCATTGGCATCGCCTGTGGGCAATACAACCAAGGCATAACTGCGGAATCGTCCGCCTTCAGCAATGCGTTTGATCTCTTTGATCTCTACCCCAGTGATATCAACACCAGGACACATGCTCTTGATGGCCAATTCTGAAATTTCAGTGCCGGCTTCTGCGGTGTCCTGCATGAACACCTTGGCCTGCTGACTGACTTTACCGCCAGCTGCCATACAGATCTTGCCAAACGCAAACAGTTTGGCCTTGTAGTCTGCCATGCTCATATCTGAACTCACTGCACTGCCGCTGGCATATAATGCATTGGCGCTTTCAGGCAGTTTGGTCATCCACGCAGGTGCCTGGGAAATAGATTGATTGACCTGTGCCTCGCGATTGATCTGTGCCACTGCCACTCGATTGTCGTATTGCTCGGTGGGCAATACCACTGGAGCCTGACCAATAGGAGCAGGCTTGATTGAACTACAGGCCACAAGAGCTACCAAGGGCAAAATCGCAAATACTTTTTTCATGATGTTCCTTTGAACAGTTTACAATAACACAAGTTTAACACAAAGTGAATAATTGGTCAACTACCATTTATCCACCACAACCCATTTTGAATCATGTACCTTGCAGATCACTC
>Ga0214921_10000780_pt1 | contig 56713 bp, 50 predicted proteins | sample LL1505_MetaG_FD_177992 | JGI IMG/M metagenome (GOLD analysis project Ga0214921, IMG submission 177992) | Freshwater microbial communities from Lake Lanier, Atlanta, Georgia, United States - LL-1505 | ecosystem: Environmental > Aquatic > Freshwater > Lake | place: USA: Georgia | collected... | reverse complement strand
GACGCAGTAAGGTGACGATTTGCTCGGGTTTAAGACGTTGACCTTTGGCCATGTTTAGCACTCCTTTAGGATGAAGATTATCAAAAATCCTCTCTTTGGGAGTGGACCTAAAAATCAGGTCAGTTCAAATATATAAAAGATTTATACATCTATAAATCTGTATTTTATGGGCAAAGAAACCGCCCTACACAGAAGTTACATGACTAAAGTAGATAATTAAATCAATATTAAAGTAGCCCTTTACCGACATACAATGCAAGTATAAGATACTAGAAATTAACTGGTTCATCAAATAAAGTTAACAATTTGAGATCAGATAGCTTTTCAACAATTGGGTATAGTTCCCATATTGGGACCTCACACAATTCAGCTATTTCAAGCATAGAATTACTTCCATCAGACCACGTTATAAGATCCATCATTAGCCTTACCTCCATGGCACTAGTCTTTGTCGAAAGGGTAGGATAAAGACCACGCTTACCTAATTGCGGCTCACCAAAGACATTAATTTTGGGGTACCTATTCTCCTCCAATGCCTCAATAGCACTTTTAAGAGCAATATATCCACCATCAAGACCTTCGGGTGTAACCACCTTAGTTAAATCGTCAAGCGAAGTATGATACTCATCATATGATCCATACTTAGTACGCATAATAGAGGCGATTGGCAAGTCTATCCCAGGGGAGCAATATTGTCTTTCATCGCTACCCCTATCTGTCCATTTATAAGACTTATACGTTGGACAAATATATTTCAATACATGCTTAGCTACTGTATCGCTTATAGACTCACCGTTACGAGATGGAAGATATGAATAATCTCGATTGTCTCCAATACAAGTAACATTAAAACCAGCAAATACATTAGCTTTTAGATAGTCTTTATATCTACTCAAATAAGTTATAGACCCAATAGTTTCAGGTATAAAAACAAATCTATAACTATATCTATTACTAGCTCTGCTAGATAACCATTTAGCTATAAATGTTGCAACTGTAGGACCAGAAAGTTCATTATTAGCCATTGATGGGTGACATATATAAGTAGATATAAAAATTTCTCTATCGGTTTTCCCCTTAATTAGGAGTTCTCCATACGTTAAGAAGCCATCAAATAACTCGCTATCAATGAATACTTCGTACTCGCCATCTTCTAAGCCATCACGCTGTTGTTGGGTTAAGCAAAACCCCCAACGCTCCTTGTAATAAGAGGTGATGTAGGGAATTGCTGTTGGCTGATCTGGTAATGAATATAGATTGTTCTGTAATTCTGAAAGGCTTAATTTTGCGTGGATTGGAGTGCTGTATCCAACAAGATGTAAATTATTTTCCTTGAATGAACAAATTTTTTTTCCGTCAGGTGAAATAATGAAAGCATCGTTAACCTTCCATTCTTTAGGAATAGTCCAATCAAAAACAGAAGTACCCGTAGGAACTTCTGTAATAGACAAATCAGGTATTAATTCCTTAAGAGTAGAAAGTGTTTGCCTGACCCCATTACCAGTGATACTTCTATTGATATTAAATAATTGCCAGCATAAATTATGTATTTCTTTGCCAATCATATAATTACCTCAAAGTCTTCTTGAATAAATCTACGCCCAATAGAATTGAATTTGGCGAAAACAAGATCTTTGCTTTGCATCGAAAGAATATTAAACTGGTTTTTGGTAAAGAAATTTCCCCAGACACTTAAAAGGTCTTTTGCTTTCACAGCAAATATTTTATTCGCTAGTGAATGTATAGCATTATTCTCTACCAAAAGCTTTAATAACAAATCCCAGTTATAGTCTAGCTCCAAGCCAAGAGGGCGAGTATGAAATTCCACAAACGTATTGCTTACAGTTTGATTATTCGAAATAGAACCAACAAATTTTTTATCGTATCTAAATAATGGTGGTCCGCATTGATTTTCTACGTAATGTAAAAAAGTACATGATGATATTTCTGAGCCATAAAAAACTATCGTTCCGTCATTTTGATAAATAAAATCGAAAGTAGAGCCAGTTGAAAATGGAAAATTATGTTCGTTTAGTATATCTGAAATATCAGTTAGAAATGAAAAAATTGGAGTCTTTGTTCTAGGCAAAAGTTCATTTTCTAAAACATAATTTGTCAAAGAACCAACTTGACTTATAGTTAATTTTGTATCGTAGAATTGAGTTTTGGGAAAATCATAATTAAAGCTAGGGAGAATAATGTTCTTTCTAGAAAAGAATTTACACAAGAGATTGAAATGAAGCTCTAGGGGATTGGCCTTTACTTTACTTTTTTTGTATTCCTCCTTAATCAATCCAAATGTATTGAATAAATCGGAATGAATCAAGTAAGGTGGATTAAGATTTTTTGAATCTATATCCAACATTGACAGTCTCAATTTTAATACGTTTTGGAACCATATGTGGTTGCAGCCTTTTCTTAAGAAAAGCCATAAGTGAATCTTTATCTACAACACCATCTGAAGTAGGCTGAACTGATAATTCGACATGTTGACCTGTAATAGGATTTTTCTTAGGTATTACTTTCACTAGCAATACATTTGGGAAGTTTAGAGCGATACGCTCCACTTCGGATGCCATAAACTTAAGTCCACCGACATTGATAACGTCACTAATTCTTCCGGTCACTTTGTAGTAACCATCTTTTATATTAACTATATCCTTAGTGTCATACCAGCCCTCATCATTAAAAGGAGAGGGTGCGTTCAAATAACCGAGCATTCGCGATTCAGAACGTATTTGCAAAACATTATCAATAACTCTAGTTTCAACACCTTCGCCGCCAACTTTCATGAACAAACTGTCTCTAGCCTCTGACTTAACACGAAGAATACCAAGCTCAGACATTCCAAATGTTTGCCTAAAATCTACTTTAGGCAATAGCATACATAAATCATCGAGTGTAGGCTGGTCCATGCGTTCAGTGCCGTAAGTAATAACCTTAAGACATGAAGGAATTTTATCGGGCACAGCGCCACTCATTAGCATCAACCTTAGATATGTCGGCGTTGTCGGAAGCAACTCAACATTAAACTTGCGACATGTCTCAAGTACAGAATCAACAGTTCTTGATTCTGGCACGACTACTACCCCATTATTGAAAAGCGTATGAAGTAAAGTGTTAATACCCCCAATATGATCAAAAAGTAGGAAATTGATAGTTCTGAATGTTGGACGCGGGGTTTCAAAACGTTTTAGAAATAAAGTTAAATCATGAAGTATTGCCTTAGGGCGTCCTGTTGTTCCAGTTGAAAATAAGACTAATCCAGAATGATTTTTAGCCCTCAAAGATTCGATAAGTTCATGCTTTTGATGATTAGAACGACGTTTAACTACGCCGTCTTTGATTATCACATCAACTAATGCTGACTCAAAGAAATATTCATGCTCATGTGTAGTCTCTACAGTCAACGGAACTACCACTACGCCTAAATCAATTAAATGCAAAAAGGTAAGAATAGAAGAAGGATTAAAGTCGCCAATAATCGCAACTACATCACCTTGCTTAACAAGTGATAAGTCTACGGGATTTTCTGAAGCAATTTGAGAAAACTTAAGCTCTAAACTATTATGAATAAGAAATGGATAATCAATATCGTTCCAAATCTTAGAAAGCCGTTCTATTAGCTTCATTAAGCGCCACCAACATGTAAAACTTGTCCAGAAAGTGAACTGCTTCGTTTATCTAAAAGGAGCTCAACTAAATCACAAACTGAGTCAGGTGTAAACTGTTTAGGAATAATTTGTTGCAACACAATTTTTTGAATTTGCGTAGTTGTAATACCTTTTAATAAATTAGTATCTATTGGACCAGGCGCAATACAATTTACATTGACATTAAAGTCTGCCATCTCCCTAGCAAAGGAACGTGTAAAGCCTTCAACACCAGCCTTAGATGCAGCATAAATTGACTCGCCTTTTAGTCCTAAAGCAACAGCAATCGTAGAAAAATTAATGATTGATCCTGATTTATTTCTTAAAATTAAGGGCGCTATTAGTTGACAACAATAAATCGTACCGAGCAAATTTGTATGAATAATATTTTGTGAAACATTAGATGGCGTAGTAACGGCAAGATTCATTGATGCTATACCTGCGGTATTAATGAGCCCTTCAACTTTAACCCCATCCTTCTTCAATCTTTGTGACACAGCTTTAACATTTTCATAAATTGAAACATCGCAAGCCATAGAAAGGAATGGGACATTCTCTACATTTCTAGCAATCCCAAATACTGGGACGCCTTTTGATATAAGCCTATCGCAAATTGCTCTGCCTAAGCCTTTGCTTGCGCCCGTAACAACAATCATTTTTTTGTTTCCATTTGATTGATAAATTCAATCGTTAAAGAGCCAGCAGTTCTAAACATACTGCGAGACTTAGACATGGCAGCATCAGAAGTCCAGTCAAATTCAAAACCTAATTCCGTTGCCTTATCTTCTAACGTAAGACAGAGCTCAACCAACTTCATAGAGTCCAAAAGACTGTCGCCTCCAATGAGCGGTGTATCATCATTGATTACTTGCGCATTATCCTGAATTAACTCAGCAATAATAATAAAAATTTCGTTTTTAATTAATTGATTGTTTAACATAAGAAATGTATAAAAATTAATTTCTAAATTGCAAATTTAACACATCACTGTGACTAGGAAGTGAATATAAGTGACTCTTTATTTGCTCAATTCAAACCAACAAATACAAGAAAATGAATAGGCACTTTCCTGCACACCAGAGTTTAATCATTAATTTATATAGTTTTTTGTGTATCTTTTCTTTTAACCCGTTGGTCGCGAGTTCGAATCTGGCTCGTCCTACCATTTTTATTGATGCTTACAAATTAAGGGACATCAACCCCTCACTCTTGAACCAGCAGAACGCGCTAGAATATCATCATAACTTTCTTGCAGATTCAATACTAATAGATATGCCATGCTCAGATAAGCATTCTGATATAGGGCTTCTTTAACCAGCACAATCACAACCTAAGCTTTAGTAATGAGATACTCATTTTTGGTTTATTTGAATAATATAGTCTAGCAAAATTACTGAAATAAAAAATTAAAAATGACTTACAACCCATATTACTCATGCCTTAATATCCGCCACCATTATCACCCATCCAGACGGAACGAATCAGCATAAATCTACAGAGATTAATTTGCCAATATTCTCTAAAATCTTTTTAGAGGCGAGGCGTTGGGCTTGGTCTCATCCCATTAAGTCTATTCCAGCATCCCATTTCCCAGCCATTGGGATCGGAGATATCAGAAATTCCATCAGCTAATGCTGGTCCCTGTATCCACGTGATATATCGACTATTAATAGCCTTAACCATCAACAAGTTGGCGCTAACCCCTATCCACAAACAAAGCAAAAACATTAAGCAAAATAAAGTCTTTACTAAAAACTTGTCCTGAAGTTTTCCAAGATAAAGGCCCAAGGAGGCCCCAAATAACAATAAAGATAAAAATGTACAGACCAGAGGGCTTACAAAATGCCAATACCCTTGATATGTAAATTCTTCAGAAAAACGATTTATTAAACACTGCAGCAACGAAAATCCGAGTAAAAATAAAGCAGTCCTAAAAAGTTTTTTTTCAGAACTATCAATAATTCTTACTTTAGAATAGAAAAAATAAATACCAGTCATTAGAATCAAAATGGCAAAAGCTCCATAATTAAAAAGACTCTTAAGCCAAATTTTTATTCCCTCAAGAAAAGTACTAGAAAATATATGTAAAATCCTATCAAGGGACAATGATAAATTAGGAGAGATAGCTTGGGTTCGTATATAACTTCCCGGTGAGAAAATATGGCAAAACAACATGCTTATTAGCGTGAATAAAAATAGTGCGCCCCAAAAACACATCTCTCTTCTAGACTCAACTTTACGACATTGATTGGAATTCTGATTTAGAAAGATGCGACCAAACCAAAAAAACACACAAATAGATACTAACAAAATTGATAATGAAAGAGTGGTTCCAGCCGATCCAGCAATAAAACCCAATAAACAAACCAATAGCATAGTTTGAGCATATTGTTTCTTATGATTAATAAATTTAGACCTAATAATCAAAAAGGCTATCAAAAGGATAACTATAACTAAAACATATTGCCCATTAATCGTTTGCCAGAAAGTCAGGCCATTGGCAAATAAAACCAAAAAAGAAATTTTTGGATTAATAAATGGAGACGCCCATAAAAAAGTCCACCAACAAAACATGGACATTGGAATTAATTGGACTATAGAATAAAAATTTAGAACCGCATTTTTCTGCAATAAGATGAATGTGCAACTGATTCCAAACGCAGTTAGCACAAATGGTATTGCTGATGCTGTGCTCAGCGGAAGGGATGCCAAAGGAAAACCAACAAACAAATTACCACTAAACATTGCATAGATAAAGCCAGACCAACTATTCCACCAATGCACAACTCCACCTAATACTCCATACTCAGCTGTAATCGCACCATAACAATAATCATCTCCTGCTGGTCGCAAATACTGGGTTTGCCAAATCAACCATACAACGAATAAAGTAATGCCCAATGCTAAGTTCAGTAAAATTAATCTTATAAAATTAATTTTCACTTTTTAAGCCCTTTTGATCTGCAATAGCCCGTTTCTCTGAAGCGATAATATTTGCTATGCCAATTAGCAATTCTGTTCTTGGTTTTACACAACTATTTAGAAAGCAAATAGACCGAAAACGGAGGACGCGTTTATATGCAGCACTTTGTTCACTAGCACTAGTTACCAATCTTAAATTACGTTTAAAAAAATTTTTATAATAACTTAAAATTTGTGCGATTGAAGTAGATACTTCAGACGCAATAATTTTTATTCCAATACTTTTGTTTAAATCAACTTCTGAAACTGTTGTTATGATTTCCTGTGCCGCAACTTTTACATCTATATAATCTCGCATTGTTTGCAAAGGAACATAAATATGTATGACTTGATTTCGCAAGGATCTCCGAGCTATCTCAGATAACAATCCTTGACGCTTACCTTGCTTTTGCAGTGCTCCGTATAAAGTAGAAATCCTAAAATTCCAAATAGAAGAACCTTCACCATTTTTATTTAACTTTGAGACAAAATTTTCCTGAGCTATTTTATGTCGACCATAAGCATTAACTGGATGAGTTGGTGTTATCTCTGTGATGAGATCAAATTGTGTACCGGCATAAATAGCTCCAGCAGAGCTAGAAAAAATAAAAGTGCCTTTAGATAATTGCAAATTTAAATTACTTAATAGGCAATCAATCAGATGTTCTAGTATTCTTGATTCAAACTTTAGTTCACCTTCGGAACTAGACATTGAACTATTTCCGGCCGCCCAATAAATATGCCAATCCCTTCCAATAACACAGTTTGAAAATTGCTTAACTGCAAGATCCAATTGCGTAAAAATAGTAAATTCATTACTCCAGTCAAATTTTTTAGATACGATAAATAATTCAATCTTCCGACGACAAAGCTCAGAAACTAATGCAGAGCCCAACAAGCCTCCGCCACCTATAACCCAAGCTATCGTCATTATTTTTTGGCAGGCCTTGTTGGTTTCGATGAAACAATATATATAGGCTTACCCATGACAATTCCCATTGTTATCGCCAAATATTCAGCTACTATTCCCAATGAGACCATAATTAAACCCGAAAAAAAAGCAATGATTACTAGAACTGAAGTCCAACCTTCAACAACTATTTTTGCAATAAATTTTCCATAAAATGCATAGCCTACAAGTAGCAAAGATAAGACAATTGAAAGTGCGCCAGCAATAGTAATTAACCGTAAAGGCTTTGTTCCTGATGTAAGTATCATTCTCCAAAAATGAGTAAATAATTTAGAAAAGGTATAGCTAGATGGCCTTGCTTCTTCCCTTAATCTAACTGGGCAATAACCTATTCGACTGGCAACCCAAAATAATCCAATATCTAAGTACACACCATCACTACAATATGCAGCAATAATTCTTGAAATTTCTCCATCAATGAGTCTAAAGCTATTAAAAACACCTGAGTGATATCGAATACCTAATAATTTGAGTGCAGTTTTTTTCGCAATTGTACTAAGAGTATTGCGAATTAGGCCGTGTGGCGGTGGATTACTAGGCTGAGCATAGATAATTTGAAAATCGCCAGTCAATGCCATATCGAGCATTTTTCCAATATCATTTGGAATTTGTTGGCCATCTTCATCCATTGTCACAACATAATCGCTGATAGAAGCAGCCATTCCAGAAAGTGTCGCTGGATGTTGTCCGTAATTACGCGTTAACCATATTGGTCTTACAAAAGAATATTTTTCAGCAAGATCTTCTATAGTCTTATCAGAATAATCAGGTCCACAATCGTGAACCAGTAATACTTCTTGAACTACATAATCGATTCCATTCGGAGATAAATTTGGCTGTGATAATTTGGCTAATTCTTGAACTAAGCTGGGAAGACTGTGCTCTCCCCTGTAAACAGGTATTACAACTGATAATGTAATTAGCATAGTAGTCTATAGTAATTAAAACTTAAGTAATTGTATGAGATTTATAGCAACTCAATCGATACTGGGCACCAAAACATAGCTTCTCTAAAGAAGGCTCTAAAAATCTTAAGCGCGATAGCTGCTTTGGGAAAAAAAGTTTATAGGAAACTTGCGCCCTAACAAACTTTACCATTCTAATATTTTGCAAAAATTCATTTGCCGCAATCAGTTGTGCATTAACATCCAACGGTGATCTTTTTACTGCTCGAACAGTTAATGGATTCATTGGGTTATGTTCATAAATAAAAAGTATACCCCCTGGTTTCAGGATGCGTTTTAACTCTCCAATCCAATAAAGATGCTCTTGCTTTGGAATATGGTGAAAAACACAGGCAGTAAAAACAACATCAATTGAATTTGATGGAATCGGTATAGTGTCTTTAACTTGTAAATAGGTTTCATTTCCAGGAAATCTAGATTTTGATATCTCTATACTTCTTTCAGATACCTCAGCACATGAAATTGTGCTTAAAGGAAAATATTTTCTAAAAAAAGGGATTGAGCTACCAATGCCGCTTCCAAAATCCAAGATAGTATCAGCTGGGGCATTTGAAACTTTAACCATCTTAAGGCAATCTGCCACTTTATATTCAGAAAAAAATCCTGGGGTCTCGCCTGTAATTGCTATTGCATTAGTCAAATTTAATTGATATTCATCGGCCAAAAGATCAAACTCCGCATGAAAGCTATCGGGTTTATTTGGTGATGATCGCATTTTTTAAAAGTTTTTTTAATGCATTAATAGAAAGTGATAAATAGAATTAGAATAATGCAATTATATTTACTTATGCGGGCATTTCAGTCAGGTCAAAGTGTGACTTTATCTTCATGGCGATTTGACTTGTATTCTGTAACTATCTCTTTGAGAACTTGAAGAGATACTTCATCTACCTGAGACAATGACTGCTCTAATTTACAAAGGAGCATCTCTAGGTTTGGCCAACTAATCAAAATTTCTTGGGTTTGAAAAATACTAGCATGCATTGTAGGTAGGGGATCTCCGTCTATCAATAGCTCCTCGTATAACTTTTCTCCAGGTCTTAGGCCTATTTCTTTTATTTCTATATCTCCTTGTGGATTCTTGGCATCTTTCAATGAAAGTCCTGATAAGCGTACCATATTTGTTGCTAAATCAATAATTCTTACAGGATTACCCATATCTAATATAAATATCTTAGCACCCGTTGAAATCAGAGCAGACTGCAGAACTAATTTCGCCGCCTCTGGAATAGTCATAAAGTAACGTGTGACTCGAAAATCAGTGATCGTTATAGGCCCGCCTTCCTCTATCTGCTTTCTAAATAATGGCACTACTGAACCCGATGAATCAAGGACGTTACCAAATCTAACTGTGCAAAAAATAGTTTTAGATTGACCCTGCGATAAGCCATTAAGTATCATTTCTGCTAAACGTTTAGTGGCACCCATTACATTTGTAGGTCTAACAGCTTTATCTGTACTAATTAATACGAAATGAGGAATCTCATACTCCTTTGCAAGCTTAGCCATTAATAGAGTACCAAAAACGTTGTTTTTGATGGATTGTGTAATATTTTTCTCAACTAAGGGTACATGTTTGTATGCAGCAGCATGATAAATTTGATCCGGCCTATATTTTTCAATTTGCCGACGCATATTGTTTTCATCCAAAATCGAAGATAATACTGAAATCAGTTGAATTTTATTGTTATCAAATTTTTTTGATAACTCAAATAATTCTTGTTGAATTGTATAAAGAGCAAACTCGCTTTTATCAATTAAAACCAATAATCTTGGCTGGCAATTTACTATTTGACGGCAAAGCTCACTGCCAATTGAGCCTCCGGCACCGGTAACAAAAATTGTTTTATTTTTAATAGACGCTCTTATACTTTTTAAATCAATATCTTTCTGCTTACGTCCAAGTAAATCATCAATATCCAGCTCCCTCAAATCTTGAATACCAACCTTGCCATCCGCTAAATCCTCAATACTTGGCAATGTTTGTATGAAAATTTTAAGATTCTTGAAATTCTCAAGGATTTGTTTTCGCCGAAAACGGGATGCAGAAGGAATGGCAAGCAATACCTTTTCCACTCCTAAAGAAGAAACTATGGCAGCGCAATTTTCTGGCTTATATATGCGAATACCACCAAGTGCTCTACCGTGAAGACCTATATCGTCATCAAAAAATCCCACAACATCCATTTGATTACTTTGTGCCAATCCTGCCGCAAGCTGCCTTCCGGCATAACCTGCACCGTATATTATCACCCTAGGCACTCTACTTAAGCCAAGGTTACTACGATATAAATTACCAAACCAATAACTTATGAATGCTCTACTAATGCCTATCAACCCTAGATAAATTAATGGCTGAATAAGGCCTATGGTTCTTGGTACTCCTTGAATACCAACTATTGAAAAAATAACAAAATAAATTATTGTGTAGAGTGATATTGCATGAGATAAAGTCAAGAAAGCCTGCCATCCTGAATAGCGAAAAATTTCTCGATATAAGCCGAATTTTGAAAATATTGGTATGCTCAAGGTAACAGCAGCTGCCAGAGCCCAGAAAGGATTCCATTCGCTATTATTTCCGGTGAGTGGCACAAATTCGCCAGTTCGCAAATAAAAAGAAATGAATATACTCGCTACACACAATAATATGTCTAGCGCCAAAAAAAAGATTCGCTTAACCCATCTTGGATAGGATAGGGCTACAGTAAGATAATGGTAAATTTTAATTGTGATCAGATCGATAAAAGTACTCATTAATGCGATACACCTCTTAATACAAGAACTTTTAAAAAAGTTAGCACTAAAATTTTAAGATCTAAATATAAAGAGATTTGCTCAAGATATTGAAAATCATAGTCAACCTTATCAGCAATTGAAATATCATCCCTACCATTTATTTGTGCCCAACCAGTTAGTCCGGGCACTAGAGCGTGAATACCGCGTTGCATTCTCATTTCTACCAAATCAGCCTGGCTAAATAATGCAGGTCTTGGCCCCACGAAACTCATATCACCTTTCAAAATACTCCATATCTGAGGCAACTCATCCAAACTCATTTTGCGAAGGAAGCGTCCCACAAAGGTTATATGTTGCCGAGGATCTGGAAGCAAATGGGATGCAACAACTGGTGCGTTAATTTGCATTGTCCTGAACTTAGGCATTTTAAATATTACATTATTTTTTCCATATCGATCAGACCAATAAATAGTCGATCCATCCGAAGTTAACTTCACCAATAGATAAATTAGAAGGATTAGGGGTGCCAAAATTACTAGAAGAAAAGTTGCCAGGAAAAAATCCATAATTCTTTTTACTTTTATATAATTCATTCGAGAATTTCACTAAAATGATTTATGTAAGAGGCTACTACAGTTTCGCTAGAAAAATGTGACTTAATCCGCTTTTGGGCATCATTACCTAGTTTTCTTCTAAACGCAGAATTATCCGCCAAGTATTGTAGTGATCTGCTCAATCCTTCCACATTTGCTACATCTACCAGCATACCAGTACTTCCATCCGACACTGCGTCAGATACTCCATAAATCTTATACCCAACTGTTGGCAATGCCAAAGCCGCAGCCTCCAAAACTACAACTGGAAAACCTTCTCGATAGCTTGGAAGACACATAAAATCTGCAGCCATCATATAGTCCTGTGGGTTATCAACAAAACCTATCACTCTAGTTTTCGTAATTACCTCACCTAATACTTTAAAAAAATTTGGTAACACTTGCCCCTCATCTGGTCCAACACACAGTAGCCACAGACTATCGCACGATAAAGAAGCTCTGCGAAAAGCATTTGCTAAATCGTAAATGCCTTTGTCGGGGTTCATTCGGCCCACAAAAATTACAACGACGGCCTCCTGAGGGATGCATAATTTATCGCGAATAGTAACTCTAGTTTTAGCATCAAACTGATAGCGCTCAAGATTAACACCACCAATAGAGCCATGATTTAGTACATTAATTTTTTCCCTAGGACAGATACCCTGCTCTATTAAAAATAATTTCTCGGAGTGACTAACAGCTAATAATTGAGTTGCAAGAGTAGCGGTTAATTTATCAGTAAATTTTAAAACAAATCTTTGAATACCACGCTTAGAAGCCCAAACTTCACCTTGAAATATATGAATCCTATTTGGCACGCCGGTAAAAAATGCCGCTAACATACTCAATAGACCGGCTTTTGGAGCAACACTCACTACCAACTTAAATGACTGAAGTCTAAAAAATTGAATTAATCTTATAAGAGCTACCAAATCTTTCTTAAAGAATATTTTTCGTTCAATCTCAATATTTTTTTGTGTGATAGGTAAATCTAAAGTAGGTATATAAGTATCAAGGTTGAGATTACATATCAAAGTAACATCAAATTTTTTTGCCAATTCATTTAAATGTGGTTTTAAAAAGAAATGAATTGTTAATGGGGTTGCAGATACGAAACTAATTTTTTTCATCTCTAAGCCATAGGGTATCAGAATTATTTGGTTATTTTCACTGTTACATGAAAGCTAACAAATTAGCTTCCTATTAATACAGCCTTTGTAAGCGACATTATTGCTGCGAATAACCACCGAGGATCTCCAGATCTGCACCACTCTCGCCACTGAGTACTTGAAATAGATTGATATGCTTTTTTTGAACCTCTCGAATTCCCAGTGGAAAAAGAGCGATATCCTAGTAAATAATTTGGGATATTAGCGAATTCAATTTTCGGATCTCGTGCCAACCTAACCCATAGATCATAATCCTCAGCATATTCTCCATTTAGATAGCCGCCAACTCGTCTAACATCATCACATCGAAACATTACCGATGGATGGCAAAGTGGATTTCTATAGATTAATGATCTTCTAATTTCTACAGTCGATATCTTTCGTTTAATTTGCTTTATCGCCACTCCATCTGAATTTATTAATTCGAAGAATGAGCCACAGACAACAACCTGAGGATTATTTTCTAAGAATTTATACTGAATAGAAATTCGATCTGGATGGGCAATATCATCAGCATCCATACGAGCTATATACTTTCCTACAGCATGATCAATTCCAATATTTAATGAATGATTAATATGTAAAATTTTTGAAATGAGTATTTTTACCTTGATATTGTTGATATATCTTGCTTCAAGTTCCATCTTTTTTTCAAGCGCACTGCCATTGAGCACCAGAATTAACTCTAATTCTGTGAACTCTTGATTAAGGATAGAATCAATGGATTTATATAGGTATTGATTAACTTTATTAGTAGGGAGCAATACCGAAACCAAAATCATCATGATACCTTTATGAAACGATGTTTAGACTGTAGTAAATATTCGCTGAGTTTAATGGCAAGAGCACCTATTGTGAGACCAGTATTAGCCGTACCACTTGCCGGAATAGCCGAACCGTCGCAAATAAATAAATTATCAACCCCATAAACGCGACCATCAGAGTCACAAACGCCAAAGTTTGGGTTTGAATGCATTCGGGCAGTCCCAGAGTGATGTGCAGAACTTGAAAGGTAATTTCTCCACTCAGGAAGAATTCTGTGGGTAATTATTACATCACTCATGGAGTATAAAAACTTATTAATAGCCATCTCAAGTAATTCAAGATAGGCAGTAGTTAATACCCATTTTCTTGTAATTGACATCTTAGAAAAATTTGTACAAATACTTTTTTCAGCAATTGATTTTTGTTCAGCAATCATTAAAACTGAATAGCTTTTAGTTGGTAATTTAATTCCCAGCTTAAATGAAATTATTTCTAAGATATCATCAATACAAAATATCAGCTTTAAGTAATTTTTAAGTTTTAAGGGTGAGTTGCGTAAATCATTTAATATTGACTTGTACCCTACCCTAGTTTTAGACTGGTAGACTGGTCTTAGCTGAAAGCTAACCTGAAGTCCACCCTCGTCAACTACTATAGGCATTCGAAAGCTACCTTTGATATTGCAACTTTTGTAATTCCATAACTTATAGAACGACCTAAACGTTTTAATTTCTGCAACAAATCCTGTTGGATGATCCTCGTAATAGCACCCTGCTAATCTTAGTGATGGCGCTGAAATCTTTTTTGCGAGCTTTTGCAATAGAACGGGGGTGCCCAATCCGCCTGCGGCTAGAACATAGATGTCGGCCCTAATCAGTGCTTTTTCACCTTTAGTCATGATTTCCAATGCTTCTATTCTGGAACTTGTATCAACTTTAAAGCCAACCGCTACAGCTCGAATTAACTTCACCTTATTCTGTAAACGCAATGAATCCCAAATATTTATTCTTTGTGTTGGATAAAAAAGAATTTGACTAAGGACAGATCCCGAAACCCCAAGATTAATGAATTTATTCTTTAATGAACTAAAAACTTCTTTTACTTTAAATCTTGAAATATCTGAAAGTTTTTTATACGCTTGCTCATAATAACTATCAAGAGTTGATTTTGGATACGGCCAATATGAATTAAATATATTTTCTTGAATTTCTATAAGGCCGTTATGCCAATATTTGGTGCTACCTCCAAGCCCCGACCCAATATGAGGAGTTAGATTAGAAGGGTATCCTATATCTTCAATATGACAGCCTAATCGAATGTCATCCGGAAGTTCAACAATTATTATATTCATTGAGTCTGAAAGAGCATCCGCCAACACACACCCGCCCAAGCCAGCTCCAATAATTAATACAGTGGGCTTCAAACTCTGCTCCGAAATTGAATCGCATGCTCCTCATGAGGGGATATGGGTATATGGGAATCAAATTTACTTCTATCCATTCTGAACCCTTTACTCCATTGACTCAATAAAAATTCAGGTGTGATATTTCCGCTCTTATTCTCAATCTCATTTTGAACTCTGTTAATTGCTAAATTAAGGATCTTGCTTTGCGTGAAACAATATCCAGTACGATCAATAGCAATATCCCCAAATGACTTTAGGACATCCTCATAACTATTAGGTGCATTAAATTGAGAAATTTGCGAAAGGATATAAATCTCGGCTGTGGAATATATATTTCCATCCACTGACCATGGATCAGACCATTCGCAACCTTGCTCAAACCACTTAAATTCGATTAATTCTGCCGATATACTTGAGTTTAAAAAATTAGGGGGAGATTGCTTCCTACCTGCGGCATAGCTATACGTTAAATAAGGGCTAAGACGCAAGCTTAATATTGATGTTCTTGGATTAACTTTTGAATAAATAGACAAATCTACTTTATTAATGAAGATAATATCATCTACTAAAAAAAAAATTGATTTCGATCGAACGCTATTGAGGACTTTCAACAAACAGTCCCTAAAACCATCAACCTCTTCAACATATTGAATAGCAGGATTATGGTTACGATAGCATTCCATTACATCTTGATATGCCTTCAGATGAGAAACATTGGTAGCCTTGTAAAGAACAATTAAATTTACAGGGTTCACGACTTTTTCAAAATAAGACTCAAGTAATGCGTCAAGCTGTAATGCCCTGTCTTTACTAAAAATAATTCCAGTTAATCCATCATGAAAATGATAATCTGCACGATCAACCAATACTTTTACGGCAGCTGAACGCTGTAAGATTATTGATTGATACTTAAACTTAGTTAATAAAACAAGATTAAATCTAGATAAAATTTTTTTTATACTACTAATTATTTCAAATCGAATTTTTTTTGTTACAGATCTCATAATTACAACTTAGTAGCAACGCAATGCCAGCCGAAACAAGCTAAATCACTCGTCTGATTTGTACCCCTAATAATCGATAAATAGAAAATAGTTAATGTTGCTATTAAGTATGCAAAAGGCCAACTGAGTGAATTCAATTTTCTTGTCATTTTTGGCAGACGAAATAATTCCTGCCTCAGACAAGAAAACCAGTCCCCATTGGCCTCGAGTTTGTCTATGCGAAATCCTCTCTTTGGAAGATTCTCTTCATACCAATAGGAGCTAAATCCAGTTGAATAAAAATATGGTGCGAAATGTACCAGTGAGGAAAATGGAGCGGTAATAACCAATTTTCCACCGGGTCTTAATAATCTCGAAAATTCATCAAGCGCCATTAGTGGGTCTGATAAATGTTCAAATACCTCGCTACAAAGAATTGCATCAAACGAATGACTTGACTCCGGGATATTAGAAATATCTGAAACTATATCAATAGCTGAAGTATCCCACTTGCCCATCTGAAGGCCTGAGGTGTTTCCTAGACCTTCATATTTACAAATGTCCTGAGAGACATAGTTCAGATGTCCGCATAAAACTTTATTCTGAAGTTCTCCAGCGCCCGCGTCTAAGATCCTCCATCCAGCCGGTATACTCTCCAATATTTGCTTAAGCCATTTTTTACGATTATCATCGTTATGTTTTACGCCAATAAATTTTTTTATGAATTCTTTCATTTTTATTTGGCAATCTTTTTGAAAATAAATATCCCCAGATTATATTTTTGGGTTTTTAAGTATTTGATATCACGTAGAAAATCGATTGATTGATGGATTAAATTTTCGTAATCCACCCAAGAGAATTCACATAATTCAAAATTCATGTCTTTAATGTCTTTATAAAGACTAAGTGGATCAAATATTCTATGGGCGTTAAATTCAACTCTCTCTATACCAATAGGTACGGAAAGATAAAAAATTCCATCAGTCTTCAAAAGTTTAGCCATATTCTCTAGCCCCCTTTTATAACCATTAATATCTACAGGGTCCCCATACCTTCCAAGCCCAAAATGCTCTAAAGCATGCAAACATGAAAGTGAATCACAATAGTCAGTATGTGCAAATACTGGATTCATCAAATCAGCCCGCATGAATTTAACTCCAGGTATATTAGATGAAATTGTCCTAATATCAAAAACCTCAATACTTCTGAAGCTGGCAACATGAGCCACAAAACTATCTATTCGCGATCCTATGTCAACATGAATCTGGGGATTTGCACGAAAAACTTTTTGCGCAACAAATAAATCCTGCCAAAAATATTCACTTTTAACCGACCCTCCCTCACCATTGTAATCAGATAAGCAAGGCAATACCCTTAAGTTACCTTTATACTTACTTTTGAATACAAGATAATCATTAATATATTTAGGTAAACCTATAAATGATCTCATAAAAAGACGAGGATTTATCCCAAGCTGAGCGCACAAGAACCAATTAATTTTTTTCGCTACCTCTAACATCTTTTTTAAATCCTTGAAGTTACCCGTATTAGACTTCTGTAATATGGCGACCAATTAACCCGGGGAGATCTATTTTTTTTCTTTTAATCCTAACTCGCCAACGAATCTTAATCCAATAATAAGAACTTATCATCCAACGAGAAAGTAATTTCCCTGCATATACTCCTTTTAGTTCACGCGCCCTAGACCCCTCTCGCTCTATTTTATATTCAGCTTTATATTTTATTGACTTTTGCTCAGTGTGTTTTCTAAATGCACTGTAAATATGGGGGCTATAACACGCTCTCCCAGCAATAGACATTCGCAAAAATAAATCATAATCGGCAGCATATTTAAGTGCGATATCAATACCCCCGACTTTTTGGTACAAAGACGCTCTCCAAAAGCATGCGTCTTGCAATGGTGTCCAACCACCATTAAGCATGGCAAGCTTTAAATTTCTTGCTTCGCCGTTTGTGATCTGAATAATATAGTCTTTTTCGTTAATATATATATCATCCCCAAAAATCAAGTCTGACTCCGTTTCAGTCAAAATTAAGCGCGCCTTATCTAACCCACCCTGCAAAATAAAATCGCCTGAATTAATCCAACACTGAAATGGATTATTGGATCTACTAAAACCTTTTGCAACAGCGTGGGCATAACCATCATCTGTCTCACTAATCCAACCCGATAAATACCTCTCATACTTTTTAATAATTTCGAGACTATTATCAGTTGAGCCGCCATCAATAATGAAATATTCATCGCCCTCTTTAAGATTTTTTAATACTGATAATATCGTTCCCTCTAAATAATGCCCCATATTTAAATTTGGGGTGACCACTGAGAAGGCATCGTATAGCTCTTTTGGGCACGAAAAAGACTGATTAATCATGGCCAATTTTTTCTTGTATGAGAGAATTTATTTAGATATGAAACTGCTTTTGTAATGTACTCTTTAGTAGTCCATTGCTCAGCTCTTATTCTGCCTCTAGCAATTAAACTTGAACGTAACTCATCATCCTCAACCAGGATCCTTATTTTTAAAGCAATTTCTTCTGGGTTTTCTGGTGAAAACAGGATAGCAGCATCTCCAAATTGCTCTTTCGCCCCAGGAATATTGGAAGCCAATACGGGACATCCAATCGCGAATGCCTCCAAAGGTGGTAAATTTTCTGGCCCACAATACGAGGCATAAGTTAATGCTACTGCGTTTTTATAAAGTGCTATTAGTTGTGCACGAGATACAAAACCTAAAAATTTTATAAAGTTTTCTATATCCAATTTCTTCGCTGCTTGTTCTACGAACTCCCTATTACCCTTATCAGATCCTACACATACTAATGTTAATGCGGGCCCCCCATTTTTAATGTAAATATCCATGGCCTCTAATAAATTAATGTGATTTTTGTGCGGCCAAAACTGAGCTGGGTAAAGAATATAACGTCCTTCGACTCCCAAGTTTAAAGAAACATCCTCTTTCGCCTCACCCGCCTTTAAGGCAAAACTTGGGGTGGGGTGGGGCAATAACAGTATTTTTTCTTCATCGATTTCATAGTACTTTTTTAGCTCTATCTTACCTTGCTCTGTACCAGTAATTATGGCTGCTGCTCTCTGAAGAAATGATCGATGATTCAATTCGCGTCGATCCCACATGCCTTTAGCAGAGAACTCTGGAAACCATGGCGTAGCACGATGCTGCAAATCCCACACTACCGTTAGATATGGAATATCGGTACGATGATTACCGGCTGCAAGAAACCAAATAAAATCAATCCCAACAGACTTTGCAGCCCTATCTAATGGACTTAGACTTTTGCTGTGTGCCCGATAAAAAGAACACTCGGATGCAAGTAAAGCCAAAAAACGCCCCATGAATCTTTTGGTCCTAACTTTTACAACTTGCAAGCTAGGCGGTAGTAATTCCAAGAACTTGGGCGTTACATTCTCTTCTGGCACTATTAAACAAAATCGTTCAGACCCTACACTGTTGACATGCAGCAGCAATTCAGCAAAAAGGTCAGATTCAAATGTATATCCCCCACCAGATTGCGGTTCGTAACCGGTTAGATAGACCCCAATTTTCATGAGAAAAGAGTCTAATTTGATTTAAAAAATGACTCGCATACCTTGGCGATTGATGCTGATATTGAACTAATTTGGTCATCGCTAAGATTGTTTGAAGAAGGTAAATATAACCCGCTTTGCCAAATTTGATCAGCAACTGGACACAAAACATCTCGATATCCCAATTGCTCTTGTAGAAATGGCTGCTGATTCATGGGGCAGAAAAAAGTGCGCGTGTCAATTCCATCAGACAATAAGTGCTCCATTAGCTTATCTCTTGTCGCACCAAAGTCAGAATTAACTGTAATGGCATACATCCAATAAACATTTTTATAGTTTTCACGCTCAACCGGTAATTGCAATCCAGGAATATCTTTTAATGCATTGCTGTATTTTTTTGCTATCAATCTTTTTTGATCAAGGATTTCGTCAATCCTAGATAGCTGGACAATCCCAAAAGCCGCTTGGTAGCCCGTCATTCTGAAGTTATGCCCCGGTAATTGATGATAGAAACGTGGCTGCCCAAACGCTAAATTTCTTAAAAGTCGTAATTTTTTTTCCAAATCTTCATCATTAGTTACGATCATGCCGCCCTCGCCAGTAGTAATGATTTTATTGGCATAAAAACTAAAACAACCCATATTTCCAAAACTACCAGTCATTTTTCCATTTATTGTGGCACCATGAGACTCGGCGCAATCTTCAATCACTGCCAACCCATGTTTTCTGGCAATAGCCATAATCTTATCCATATCGCATGGATGACCAAACAAGTGAACCGGAATGATGGCCTTGGTCTTTGGAGTAATCAATGCCTCCAAAAGATCGGGGTTCATATTCCAAGTTTGTGGCTCTGAATCTACAGGCACGGTCACCGCACCGTTGTGATAGGCTGCCAAAGCACTTGCAATATTGGTTGAAGCGCTCACTAAAACCTCATCTCCCACTCCAATTCCAAGCGCCTGCACCGCCAGATGTAATGCTGTAGTTCCGCTAGTTACTGCAATGCCATATTTACAACCGCAGTAATTAGCAAATTTTTCTTCAAATTCTGGGACCGCCATACCAAATGAGCCTGAAATTTCCCCCCTTCGGAGAGCGGCAACTACTGCAGCAATTTCTTCTTCGCCAAATTCTGGCTCATGAACAGGTATTTTAAATTGTCTCGACATTTACTTTATCTAACTGATCGCCCAAAAACGGGCCTTGCTTAACGCTAACACACTGCATGTCCTCCAGGACTCTTACAGCATGAGAACCCCCGGCTAAATTAATAGCATCACCAGCATGCAACACAACCTCTCTAAACTTGACACCTTTTGGGCTATAAAAGTCCACGGCAACCACCCCACGCTGAACTACAAACATTTGCTGCAAATCAAGTATTTCACGCCGAACCGGATGGTGATAATGCGCAGGCTCTACATATCCTTTTTTATGAGCGAGTAAGCCAAATTGAAACGATGACTCTGTAGGCGAAAAGAACTTAGTAACTTCAACAGAAGTATCAGCCCAAATTATCTCTGCATAAACCAATCCACCAAATTCAATTACCTCATAAGCCATCTAGGACCTCCTCATTACATCTAAAATATAAAGCTTAGTCGCAATTTTATCCCCATTTATCTCTTTGGCGGGCATCCTATTTCACATATGATTCTTGCTGGATTTCCGGCCACAACAACCCTGTCTGGTACGTCTTTTGTAACCACACTTCCCATACCTACTACAGACCCCTCGCCAATTGAAATCCCCTTAAGTATGATGCTGCGTGCGCCTATCCAAGCACCCTTGCCTATCTTTACAGGGCTCTTTTTAGCCCAAGCCCAGTTATGATTTTTACCATTAATCCAGTTGAGAACGTCATCTCTCCTCAATTCAGGATAAATACTATGATTATCAGAATCAACTATTGAGCAGTCATAACTGATCATCACGTCTGAATCAATAAAAATTGATAAAGCACAATCAATTACTGTTCCACCACCAATTGATACCCTATCTCCAATTTTCAACACACTTTCATCTCTCTCGGCCACCAAGTGTCCCTGAATCAAGCAATTATCCCCAATCAAGATCTTTCCTAATTTAGCGCGCCTTTCAACATTTCCACTAAGAATAGTGCCATAGCCACAAGAGTATGTTGATCGAAAATTTCGATGATGTTGAAACATGGCCCTCAGGTGCCTGTAAAAACTAATCACTCTATACTGCTCCCCACTTGTCTAGCTGGGTTGCCAACCATAATTGCATATGGCGGCACATTGTGAACGATCACTGCGGCAGCACCAATGACTGCCCCTTTACCAATCTCAACACCCTTCATAATCGAAGCATTAAAACCAATCCAAACATCATCATCAATTTTTATAGGCGCAGATCGAATATTCTCTTTTCTCAAATGCTTACCATGTTTCATCAACTCTTTAAATCTTTGGTGTCGATCGAATGCAGACAGGCTGTGCGAATTATTATCAAAAATATTTACTCCGTGAGAAATAAATACCCTGTTACCGATAAAAATAAAATTTTTAGACCATATTTTTGAATTTGGACCTAAGTAACACCAGTCGCCAATTTCAATTGAACCCTCATCGATTCCGGTTAACAATTCCCCCATACAGAGATTATACTCACCAATCTTAATTGATCCACGCCTGTTTTGGCTAACAACACAAGAGCCTAAGGAAAATTGGGTATGCGCCCCCGAATGACATTTACTTTTCATATTTAATGAATGAAAGTAAGACTTCACTCCATTAAAGAAAGCAGAAAATAACTTATAGATCCTCAATGTGAACATAAAAACCAATAGCCCACAGAAATATTATCTTCCCAGCCGGATCGAATAGGAATTACAGATTTAAAATTTTTAGAAAACTTTTCTACCCACCAATTAGGGGAGCAATTATAAAAACTCTGGTAGGTCTTGATCCATCCCTCATTTAATTGAGACCTAGAGGTTGGCATCATGTGAAATGAGGCAATTTTTGTTACGCGAGCCATCTCTTCGATTGCAAGAACAATTCCATACTCCGTGAAGTGCTCTAAAGATCCGATAGAGTAGGAATAGTCAAACTGAAGATTTTGATAAGGCAGCTTAGTAGCATCGCATACAGTTACGAGACTTGGATCAATCCCTCTTTCTAAAGCTTTATTAATCAACATATCCGAAATATCACAGCCACTTATTAAAATTTTATTGCCAAAATTCTTTTGTAACAATGTCATTACTTTACCAGTACCGCAAGCTATGTCCAATACAGATCCACTGCAACCATTCATTAAAAATTGAATTTCGAGCCATGCGTTTTCCTCACCCCACGTCTCCAAGACTGTTGCCATTTCGGAATCCCAATAAACACTCAAATCCTGTGCATGCCCATCTCCAACCATTTTTTTTAAGCGTGATGCCTCCTTGATATTTTTGAGCATACGCCAAAAAATTGGGGGGGATAAATCTTTTATTAAACGTTTCATTTAAAAATCCAGTTTGATAGTCTTTTTAAAAACCTTTTTTTCATAAGCGCAAGAACTCTCACAACTTCGCGATAGGCGAATTCATCAGCAATTATCTTTTCGGGAAAAAATAGATTCTTCGTTGCTGATGGCAAAAAGACGAGGTCTTTTTGTAACTGACTATGGCCATCTCCATGAGTCCCAGAGGAATCAACCCCTATATTCTGCACGAAGGAGCTACGGGGATAAAGCACCAAACCGCCCTTCATAAAAACATTAAAGTACCAACAAACACCCCAAGAGCTAATTTTTCCAGCCTTTTGCTGCTCCGCCATACCTATATAGTCATAGGAATCCTGAAGATTGAATTTGTTAGTTAAATTAGCATCTTTTTTAAGCTCATCCAAGCCATCTAAATCAAAATTAAATGAGCTCCAAGCTCTTTTCCATGTAGCCCAACCCCAACATGATGTCATTGGCAAGAAAAACGTTTCTGCTACCGCAGCATAATTACCTGGATACATATATCCAGAAATCTGATAAACATCAGGATAGTTTTGATAGCGTACTAGAGCATCATTCATAAAGCGTAGGAAACCTGGCGTAACCAGTAGGTCATCCTCGAGGACAATGACTCGACCATGAGTTGCACAAAGAGAGCTAACACCTGCCGCGATCGACTTCGCTAAACCAAAGTTACTCTCCCTTTCAACTATTACAATCTTGCGAAATCCGGTGATTGATCGGACTATGCTTCGAACTGCAGCAACGTCGAGCGTATGTTTGGGTTTCTTCGCTGCGTCACAAAAAATATGAAGCTCACTCGCTGCAGCGAGGGGGTTGGCCAGCAAAGCGTCAAGCGTCTTCCGTAAGTGCTTTGGACGGTTGTAGGCAAAAAGTGCAATGGGTGCGCTCGTCATATTCAAATCAACCCCTTTTTTGGAACAAGCTAACCCAACCATACGGACGCCCTAAGAACCTGAGAGACAAACGGAATACTACCGCAGATGTAAGTTTAGTAAGCCGAAGGATGTACGTGAGTGCTGAAGTAATGAATCCGGTACGCACGAAACTCGTGCACCAGGAGCTTCGTCTAAACCAGATATCTAACGACTCGGCATAATTTTGCCCATAGTATTGCGCCTGCTCTTGGTTTCTGCTAAGAAGCACGAGCAGAATGATCGGACGATAAGATAATTTGTGACCAAAATTATGGAAGGATTTGCAACTATATGAGCACATAATAATTGTAATGATAATAATAAAATACTTACTAAATCAATACTAGTGTTTTCTAACTTGTGCAGTATTTATTAAGTTAAATAGCTTGTGTGCCCTAACGCCAGAAAGCCCTTCGTAAGTGCGCGCAATGGTTATCAACGCATCCTGAAGAGCTTTTGTTTCATCAGGGAATGAGTTTTGTTCCTCAAAATCGTCTGTTGTCAAATAGAGGCCATCTAACTCTTCATCAATTAATTGGTATATTTTTTTTCTATCAGGGAGTGCGCGCATTCTGAATGCAACCTGCCATTCTTCTCCTGACCAAGGAGTAAAACTTCGACGCATAAATCTGATTAATTTCCCGAAGAATTTGTAGACTTGATTTTGGTGACTACTTAGGCTGCTGATTTGAATGCGCGACCTAACAAGTGATAGTGCCGCCCAGCGAAAGAACATCCTTGATTGCTCAAACGACCACCCCCTTTGCAAAGCCTGATTAACCATATCTTGGTACTCTTCTCGCGTCGTGGCATGATATATGAGGGAAGAAGGATATGCCAAAGCTTCGCCAAAATAGCTAACAACTGGTATTCCCAACATCCCCGCCTCCATACCTGCTGACGACCAAGAAACCAAAACAGCGTCTGCCTTAAGCATTAAATCATATAGCGGTACATGATCTGATGGCATGTTTATCAGGACATTAGCAGGCCGTTTAGAAAATACTTCATTTAGTTGATTAATATGAGCTGAGCGCTGCCCCAATCCTTTAATCGGAAACTCTCTTGGATGCACCCTAATAACAAAATGAATATCAGGATTTTTAGATGCAAATTCAATAATCCACTTTATCCAGTCAACCTGAGACTGGAAAATATCATTATCAATAGACCATCCAGAAAATCCGGCTAAATCTGCTGCCATAAGTTCATCATAGCTACTCAAGACAACTAGAGCAAACTTATTATTTGGAATTACAAATCGACCTGCGCTCGCTTTTACCGGTACAGAAAACGCATATCCCCTACCAGTAATTAAAGCTAACATATGCGACGAAGCTGCGATCATTTCCATACGAGAGCAAGTTTTACCGATTACCTTTGGCCAATGCTCTACCATCTTCTTTAAATTTCGAAGGGGATCACCTCTATACGCTATTAGATAAGAATCTAATTCATTCATATTGAAGCTTGTGCTCAAAGAATAGACAGGAATTTTTAGGCTATCGGCAACTAACTGAAATGTTCTATTGTATGCATAGGCGGTATGATAGCTTATGCATAATTCAGGCTTAATCTTAAACATCAAGCGACGTGAGGCTATAGCAACCAATAATGAATTACGAAACAGTTTGCGATATATTTCTTCAGCGAGACCACTTATTTTTTTTGAAATATGTTTTGCTTGAATCACCGCTTCATAAGCTGCAGCCTTTCCAACTGACACATTATTAATAGAATGATCTATTAGGTCTTCAACTGTCAATTGTTCAGTAATGGAGTCAGCGTAGAAATAATCATCCGGATCTAGTAATGTATGAAGGGCTATACTATCAAATCCGTACCTTTCCCTAACAAGCGATGACTGGCGCGTACAATTTACACACAGACGCTCTTTTTTTTTCATGTCGTCACCAGGCATTACGCTATGCACAGCCATAACAGTACAATAACTTGAAAGTGTACGATCACAGTGAATATAAAATATTCGATCTCCTCTATTTTTAAGAGCTTCAAGAAAATTAGCTTGAGAAAATGTCCAAAGCCAAATTGCATCATTCGGAGAAAAGCATGCGATTTTCATATTTTAGGTACCATTTTTAGCTTGAACCTTCCACAACTAAGGTAGATGTAATCCAGAATAAAACTTAATTAATTCAATGTCTTTGTGCCAATAACACGGTATGCTGTAAAACTTTAATAACTAAGCGGGACTGCTACCAAATAATTCCAGGTTAAGCACTTCGCTAACTTGACAAGTTATTTGCGAATCATGCGTGATGAGAAGAACTATACGGCTCGAGTAGGCCTGTAATACATTTTTAATTATTCTATCTTGAGTCGATTTATCAAGGGCACTTGTACTCTCATCTAAAATTAGCACATCCGGCTCTCTTATCAGAGCTCGCGCCAAAGCAATGCGTTGCTTTTGCCCTCCGGAAAGATTTTTCCCTTGATAATGTATTTTAGTTTTATACCCATCTGGTAAATTAATAATGTAATCATCGATACACGCCAACTTGCATGCCTTAATTACAGAGTCATTGTTTACTTTTAAACCTAATGTTAGGTTGTTGTAGATTGTATCTTCGTAAATTGCACCTTCTTGACTAACAAGTAATATTTTTTCTCTCAATTGCTCGTTTGAGAGTTGATTTAAGGATAGATTGTTTACTCTAATAGATCCCTGACTTACTTCAAGAAACTTCACTAGCAAATCCAAAAGTGTAGATTTTCCAGAACCAGATTTACCTATTAATGCATAAGACTTTCCACTCTGGAATTGAAAATTAACATTATAAAAAAGATTTTTTTCGGAGTTATAAGCAAAGCCCACATCTTTAAACTCAATGTTATTTATTTTTCCCAAACTACTGGATTTACTAAATTGATTTACATATTCCATTTTTAGGAACGCAACTAACTCCCCGGCTGATTTCCCATCTGATGCAACTCTCAATCCAAGGACAATACACTGCCCAATTAACGGCAAGAGTCTCATCAAATAAACAATCACTGCAACAATAAAAGTTATGCTTTCTATCGCAATGTCAACCCTCTTGATCAAGAGCCAAAGTATGAAAATGCCCAGAATTAATCCAATCGGAAATAATCTTACGACAACTGCCAAGCCATCGGATTGATATAAATGCCTGGCATATTCAAAAATTACTCGATTGTGCAATTTAGCAATATATTCTTCGGAGTTATGTGATCGAATAATTTTTATGCTATTCATACTATCAACAAAAAGAGCGCTGTGATTGCGCGAAAGATCTATCTGCTTTGAGCCTAATTCCTTAAATACCTGTGAGATCGGGCGAAGACACATAAGTGAAATTAAACCAACCACCAATAATGCTATACCTGCTTTAGTTGAATATGTTATTAGAGCAATAAAATACAAGCAGGCCAAAGTCATAGTACTTAAGAGCTGTGTCATAGACATGACTAAAGTACTGGTTCGGTTTGATTCGTCTCCAGCAATATTAATGTAATACCCAATACTTTTTCTGTAAATCTCTCTTACCGGAACTTCAAAAAGTATTTTTCTAAACGCTTTTACGGTAAGTTGCGCCATAATTTGCCTACCCAAGTAATTATTGAGAAGTTGACTTACCATGAGAGTAAATATCCTCAACATTAATAAGGTAGCAAAAATCAACAAAAAGTCTGGCGCTTCAGGTTTTAAATCAACACTATCCAAAATATGAATGAAAATAGCTGAGTTTTTTTGAGTCTCACTTGCCAACGCTGAGAGCAACTCAACTAAACTCATAATTGCCAATATTTCTATTGAGACTGATAATAGAGATAAGAAAATACTTACATAAAGCAGTTTATTTTCTTGTAAAACAAACTGCATTAATCTCGCAATATAACTATATGTTCTCATGAATAATTTTGGTCGCCAAAATTTTAGCGGTTTCTTTTGGGTTGATTGATATGAATGATCCTATAAAAGATACTCCGCTTTATATACCTTAAGTGGAAGAAGTTTTCAGGATCAAAGTTATCTAATCAAGACGTATCAATTAAAATTTAGCCTCTAACTAAACGAAGTAATAATTTTTCTATGTCAATGGCCGAAACTTGTCGACCAATAAAGTATTCTTTGATGGCTATATCATCCATAAATAGCGACATAGCTTCCTCATAAAATCTATTACTTAAGTAGTATATGAATAATGTAACTCGATGCTGAACAGGTAATTGGTCTGCCAAATCTCTTCGAAGAGCATAAATAGAATCACATTCATTTATATATAAATTGCCGCGTGGTTTCTTAACACCAAAGCTGGAGAGGGCCGAGATTGGTTTTAACCCAATTAACTCAAATCCAAAACTTTCTAAATATTTTTGACTTTCCCAAAATTTTGCTGAATCTTTCATTATTGGTTCAGCAAGCAAGGTGCTCTCCATTTCAATTCCAATTACATTTTTCGAATTCAAATGATACTCAATACCTTTTATTATTGACAATTCAGATCCTTGGGTATCAAGCTTAATTAACATAGGGTGATTAACCCCGCTTTCTGCAACTACTTGACCCAATGTGATTGTTTCTATTTCCTTTTCTTGAAGTGGAAAAAAATATTGGTAAGCCACATGATTTATTCTGTGTCGCATACTGCTGGTTATTGTGGGCTTATGTAAGCTAGATCCAGAGTCTATATTTGTCACGTAAAGTTTTTTTTTGCCCCCATCTTTACTGAGCCCCTTATAAACTGGGATCACGGTAGCGGAATATGACCATTTATTTATATAATCCAGATTTGCTGCGTTTGGATCAACAGCTATCCAGTATGTATTTTTTGATTGTAGAAACAACCGCCAATTTGAATGTGGATAGTATGATGCCCCGATATCAATACATAAGCATGAAGGCATCACTGGATTTAGAAGAAGAAATAATTTCTCTTCTTTTGAGTATTTTTTTATCTTTTTCTTAATGCAACTTGGTACCACTTTCTTTAATAGAGGAATTATCATTATATTGATCGTTTTAGTAAATTTTGCATTTTTAACAGCGCTCTTTTTGGATATGATTTCAACTTATAGGAAAGGCTTGGCTTTGGAATAAATACTGCTTGAAGAGCGAGGCGCTCGCCAAATTCTATTAAGCCGCCACGATGAAGCAGTCTACTTCCATCAAATAAAATATACGTTCCTTGGGGTCCCAAAACCTCTCTTTTTCGTTTCAGAAGACTATTTTCCATCGCACTACCACTGACCACATCCCAACCAAAGTGGGAGTTAAAGCGAATGATCTCTGGTATTCGCATGAAATGCTTTCTCATATTTTCGCTCGACATTACCTGATGATACTCACGCTTATAATATTGATGTAGAGTTGATTTTGTATCGTTTCCAGGAACATTAATAACTCTTCCAACCAACTCTTGAAGTGAATTCAGTTTTAGAGCTTCGTATGCACCCAAGTAATACTCCGTTGGCCCATTGTTTTCCCCTACATTTGACAAATAGATAATAGCCTTTGGATTACCTATTGATTCGTCTATATGTGCGTACATAGTTTCAGGAGCTTTTATTCCTTTAAACTTATTTCTCCACCATGTCGACATAGGTACGCTAAGCTCCAATGCGCACCCCCCCAAGATATAGTCAGTTCCCATATATTGGCCAAGGTTGTCAAGCGCACCTTGTTTTTTGAATTCATTGTTGAGAATTTTAGTGATTTTACTTACTAGTGGTCCAGTGTTTATACTCAAATCTTCCCTAGTAAGTCTACCAAAGGATGCGTTGGTTCGAAATAGCTCTACCTGATTTTTTGAAATTGAATGTATTTTATCTATTGATTGTTGAGAGATCTTTCCAATATGGCAGCGTCTTTCTCTTAAATCAATCAAAATTTCGCATGTTTTTTTTGGGTTTATATGTTTTTTTTTTCGATAAAAAAATTTCAGCTCTTCCTCAATAAGCACAACTACAGCTTCTTTTAATTCGTTAATGAAGACTCTTTCATAAATATCTTCTGCTTGTTGACATAGTTCATTAAATACTTCTTTGGCTAAATTTATTAGTTTTATGCGTAACTCATCACGCTCCACTACAGAGAGATTTGATGCGTTCCCTACTTTTTTATACAAGATATCAAATGTTTCTACGTTAAATTTACTGACAAAGTAGGGGTTCTGAAAAAAATTATATTTTGGATGATGGCTGTATTCGAATTGAAACATAAACTGTATTAATTAATTTAGGAACAGGTATAAAAGAATTTAGTAAATAAATCAGTAGTTGCTGCCTTTAGAGTTTGTATTTTATGGGAAAAGTATTCATCGTTTTTAATTGAAATGCTCCCATTTGACAGGAGTTCCAGACTTTACATCTATTTGCAACTTTTGCCCGATCAAAAAATCGAAAAATTTCGGGGGCAAGCCCATTCCTGGACGAATTCGTCTTATGTCATCAGCATCAAGGGTATGCCCCGCAGGCAAATCTTTTACGAAATAGATCGACCTACGAAAAACCTTACTTCTTTCTTCTGCATCATGCCGCTCAAATCCAATTTTACCAAGCGCCTGCCAGGCATCTGCTGTTTCGCGGCAAAGTCGCTTGAGGTCATCGGGTTCTAGCGAAAACTCGCTGTCCGGCCCTTTATCAGCTCGATTAATCGTGAAATGTTTTTCAATAAGACAAGCTCCCATGGCTATCGCCGTTACCGAGGCGGCTGTTCCTAAAGTGTGGTCTGACAAACCTGTAACCACCCCAAAACGCTTGGCGATTTCTGGTATCTGACGTAAATTGGCTTGGTCAATAGGAGCCGGATAACTGCTAATGCAATGAAGTAATGCCAAATCCCTACAACCGGCTTCTCGCGCCGTGACAACCGCCTCTTCGATCTCTGCTTCTGTCGCCATACCCGTAGACATGATCATCGGCTTTCCGGTAGAAGCCACATATCTAATTAGCGGCAGATCGACTATCTCGAACGAAGCAATTTTGTAAGCCGGGGCATTTAGGTTCTCAAGTAGATCAACAGCAGTTTCATCAAATGGAGTAGAAAAGACAGTAATCCCTTGCCTACGCGCATGCTCAAACATGGTCTGATGCCATTCATATGGAGTTTGTGCCCACTTGTAGAGATCATAAAGCTTGAAACCATCCCATAACCCACCTTTGATTATGAAATCCGGCATGTCACTATCAATAGTCATAGTGTCGGCTGTGTAGGTCTGCAACTTGATTGCATCAGCACCACAGAGCTTAGCGATATCAATGGTTTGCAGAGCACGTTCCAACGAACCGTTGTGATTGGCAGATAGCTCAGCGATTATATAAGGAGGATTGCCAGGTCCGATCTGCCGATTATTAATCTGGAAGGTCATCGAAGATTCCTACGAGCTACCTAATTTGTCTTAGAGACATAAATGCTTCTGCGGCATAAAGACCTACTGAATGCCCTCGATGGCATGCCAGTGCTTTTGCATGCTCAATACTTCGCGAATGTGGGAAGGGTCGCATTTCGAGCCGATATTCATGTAAAGCTTGAAGTTTTAAATCAAGAAATTCGCTAATATCAAAAAAAACGTTTGGTAGAAAAGGGGCTTTGCAAGGAGTTGCCCATTCAGTACTAGAAAGCACCTCAAAAGCAAATATTTCTCGCACAGTACTATCTGGGAAAGGGCGGCAAGCGGTCATGACGGCATCATGAGTAATTCGATGATCCAAATTCAGATCACCATAGTGATGGGTATAAATAATCTGTGGAGAGATAGTACATATTAGAGACTCCAGTGCTCGCACAATTTTTAACAGTGGCACACTATCCATACGGTTATCACCAAACTTTAGATACTCCACTCGTTGTAACCCAAGAATTTTGTGAGCCTTTCTAGCCGCCTCCTCTCTTCGAGATAAATCATCATCTGTTGAGTTTATGCGGGAATTAACACCGTCCGCCATAAAAATAGCATGTACATGATCACCCTCTGCTGCATGACGAGCTATGGTACCACCGCAGCCCAAAGCTTCATCATCAGCATGAGCGGCAATAACTAAAATGATTTTACTCGCCATGTAAATTATCCTCTGAGCGTTTCCTAATAACTACATGCGCTCGCAACTCATCAGAGCCCAGTTCTGCATCAGTAAATTCTATCCGGAAATCACCGTAATCAACAAAAGCCAATGGATACGTCGGCGCATCGAGCATTCTAATGTAATTATACAGTTCATCTAAGTTGCATTTAGTAGGCAACTTACTCTGCTCGGGCTTTCGACGAATAAATTTTGTTACTTCACCTTGCTGAGGAGTGACTACAGGCTCTTTTTTAATAATCCAACGAATTATCTCCCAACAAATATCGCCAGCGCGCAAGTAGATTTCTTCCGCCCGACCCTGTAGAGACATTGCTCGTTTTACATAAACAGGTCCAGCATCCATTTCATCAACCATCCTAATTGCAGACACTTTTGTTTCCGTGTTTCCAGCTAAAATCAGATTTTGAAGAGGACTGCCACCACGACCATATGGGACATCTGTCATATGAAAACAAACACACTCATGCATTGACCATATATTTGACGGCACTACCCAATTCCAGTGAAGGAAGAAAATGTAACGCGGAACAACAATAGCGACTAATTTCTCTAATTCATCTCTCGTTTCAACATAAAACCAGTTCCCAGACTCATGTTGACGAAAATACTCGAAAGCTCCTCGATGCCATTCTTTACTACTCGCCACAATAAAGTTATTCATATAAGGCACTTTTTTCCAAGCTCTCAACTTTCAAAACAAATCGCCTACCTAAAAAATTAAAGAATAGTGGGTATTTCTCATTATCCACCACTCTAATCAAATTGAATTGTTCAGCGATGGTTTTGTTTGGATCAAGTTCACTATCTTTTGGATTCCGGCGAGGATAAAAAGATGGCTGCCCTTTCTGATCCCGAGCTTTACTGAGAATATCTGGGTAAGACAAAACAAACCTTTGGCAAATCCTAAGAGTTGCTTCTGCCTGCAGTTGGCGCCATTCAGCACTAAGTTCATCACCTTTCAGATTGATCCACTCTTGAAGGTAGATTACCCCTGCATCCACTCGTTCGATTGCTTCGAGCAAAGTAACCGGGATTTGATTCTCCCCCTCTAGAATTAGCCAAGTCATTGGTGACCAACCTCTACCATTTGGTAAATTGCTTTCATGGACCACTAGATTACTCTTGAAGCGGGAAAGAATAGAGACGTCGACTATTTTGCTGAAACTCAAGTAGAAGCATATATCACCTTTGGTTAGTGTGCTTGCATCATAAGCCCAAGCAACGTGGTGCCCATCTAACAATAATACCAATACCATTTTAGAAACATAAGGGTTGAGCCAGCTAGTTACATCAGAACATATAGCAATTGATAATCGCAACCCATCTCTCAGATTGTTAGATTGAAACTCGAACCTCTCAAACTCCTCACGTGATGCCTTGTTTGAGGGCTTAACACACCCGAATAGAATAGAACCCGATATGCTGTTGCGAAAGGCTTGAATCCCGCTGCATAAAACTGCCATACCTAGCCCACGGCCGAGAGCAACTCTATCTATTGAGTAATGGATCTCCCATTTATCACTGATCAATTCGAAACCTACTTGTCCAATAGGTACGTTATCTTCTGTTGCAACTATAAAGATTCGATAATTGTTCAGATCGCGTAACCGTCTGTAAATCAACTGACGATGACTAAATTGATCTACTGGATTAGATATCACTGCCTTTGCATGCGCCACAAAATCATTGGCCCACCGTAATAAAAATTCCACATCATCAACGGTAGCTAATCGTGCCTTGATTTTGGTTTTAGCGCTAAGCATCAAAACACTGGCTACCCTTTGGACACCGCGCCCGTCGATAGCAAAACGGCAACGGTTTGACCAATCAGGTGTAAGTCCCGTAGCACATATATTTTTCAAAGTACTCACTAATCTTGACTCACTAATCTCGGCTGCATCGCCAAGCCAGCAAATCAAGCCTAAGCGATCAAGTTCGCTTGCTATGGGTGCCTGATTAGCTGCCAAAGTAATAACCAGGGAGGGCAATCCCATACAGCAACGCTCCAAAGAGGTCACTCCACCCGCACCAATAGCGAGGTCAGCTTGAGCCATAAGCGAAGCCAAACTGGGAGCCCCCACATGTAACGTAATTGTCTTACAATTTTTGACCTGGGCCTTCAAGGAAGCGAGATGCGGATTTGTAGAATTAGCAACTACGTCCATTAGAATATCTTCACGCCCTAAAGCAAGGTAAGCTGCAACTGTCAAGCCAGTCAAATTATTGGTATCTGCTCCGCCAAAGTAGACGAAGATTCGGGCTATCGAACCCTCTCGCGGCGGAATGCGGGGATGTAACTCTGCATACTGGGGTTGCAATAAGGCATAAGAAGGCCCAAGCAATTGGACGCAATTTATTGGGGTTTTCTCGATGTATCGCACCGCCATATCAGGAAAAAAATTCTGATCAAGCAAGAGATCACAGTCATGGCCGCGATCAGCAACATCATCAATGACCATAATTCTTTTGCAATAACTTCGCATTGATGATTCCCACCGGGAATCAAGTGCATAGTGATCAACAATCAACCAATCGACTTCGGAATCACCAATGCCAGCTTTCGTCTGCTCTACATCCACCATCCAGTGAGTACCTAGCCAAGCTTCATGTAGGAGTGGTTGGGTACCAGTTTCAGCGGCTTGGTAGCTATGGGTCTCTTCAAACGGTAAAGCAATTGTCTCGAAGTTATGCTCGCGAATGAACTCTAATAAATTTCCCGGATGTTCTCTGCAGAGAAAGCGACACGTTGCGCCACGATTACGAAGTGCGTTAGCCAACGTCAGACAACGCATGACATGTCCGGTACCAATCTGAAGCGAGGCATCAGTGCGGAATATGACAAACATGATCAACTGAATTGACTAATTTAGTCGCTTAAACCCGTCATGACAAACTGGGCTTTTCAATAAACCATAAACATCGCGCCCCTCCTCACACTGTTTAATCAATGCAAAGACTGGCTCGAGTGTATTAAAAAAACTATCAACGATTTCAGGCGTGTGTTCGGTACAAACATATACGCTAGTTCCTGCAAGATAGCCTTTTCCGAGCATTTCTTGTGTAATTAACGTCTTATAAGCTAAGGCATTAGGGCTTTGAAAAGTAAAGCCAGTGAGCGCAGGCAGCCCCCAATGAGTTATGGCTAGGCCGTAATGGTCAGCGAGAGCCTGCCATTTTTGTCGGATGATCAGTCCAGTTTGAGTAATAGTATCCCATGACTTTATACGCTCCATCACCTCTAGGGTCTTCAAAGCAGCCGCTGAGCCAATACGTTCGCTCCAAAATGTGCTGCTGATAAATGTTGATTGGGCTGCCTGCATAACTTCGCGCCTACCAATTGTGGCCGAAATTGCATAACCGTTGCCGATTGCCTTTCCAAATATCGCCATATCTGGCTCAACTCCGTACTTCTTATGCAATCCGCCAAAGGTCTCCCTAAAACCAGAAGTACACTCATCAAAGATTAGTACGATGTTATGTTCACATGCCAGCTTTCTTACTTTATGCAGAAAGTCGTTCTCCGGACCCATATTGCGGGCCACTTCCATTTTGATGACCCCAATATCATTCGTATTCACCAAATGTTTAAGCTCGTCAAAATTATTGTACTGAAAAGTAAGCACAGTTCCCTTAAGGCTGCGCGGCACGCCATTGGGTACCAAACCTGGAAGCAAATGACCATCAAGCCCCTTGTTGTCACCGAGATTCGCGGATAGATACCAGTCGTGCCATCCATGGTAACCGCAAATTGCAACCTTGTCTCGACCGGAGGCCGCACGTGCGATGCGGATGGCAATTGCATTGGCTTCGCCACCACTTCGTGCAAAGCGCACCATTTCAGCCCACGGATGGAGCTCGATGAGTTTTTCAGCAAGATAGACCTCTTCCGGGGGATTGAGTGAACTCATGTTACCTGTCTCAACGGTACGTTTCACCGTCTCATCGACTTCAGGGTGGCCATATCCCAACGTGTTGGTACCGATACCCATGATAGACATGTCAATATACTCTTTGCCATCCAGATCCCAAACCTTGCAAGCCTTAGCCTTGCTGTAATAGGCTGGCCATTGACCCGGCAGAAACATCTCTGCTCGCTTGGACAAGAGCATGTTGCCACCGGGAATCACATTTTTCGCTCGTTGCCAAAGCTTTTGGCCCGTACCTATGGTGCCCCCAATATTGCGTTTGATATTTTGATTAGCCAAAAATAAATCCGGTTGAGTTCGCTGCAGTTCAAGCACTTGGTGCCAGCCAAAATGGACATCAGGAGCGAAAAACTGAAATACTTTCGTAATAACTTCGAAATCTTCATGCACATCCATAGTCCAGCGCTTTTCCGAAAGGTCTAGGTCGTTACGAACTGATGCAACAGTGAATAAACCTGACTCGCGTATGTAAGGTGTGACATGCTCATGATCATATTCTTTGTTAGATTCTTGCCTCGCCCTCTGCAAGGCAGTTAATGTAACCACTTCGACATCGAGACCATCGGGGTAGCTTGGGGGTTCTACGTTACTAAGATAGTCACAAGTCTTCTCCTTGAATTGCCTAATACAGTCATCAACTATCTGCGGATCTACCAATGGACAATCTCCAGTTATCCGAACCACTACGTCTGCCTCATGCGCTTCAGCCGCTCGCACAAAACGATCAAGAACATCGCTCTCGCTACCTCTTTCGCAAGCATAGCCTAGTGAGCGAATATGATTAACTAAGGGAGTGTCGCGTGGATCCGTCGATGTCGCCACAACTATCTGCCCGATCTCCTTCGCCTTCGATAGACGGAGCAACAACAATTCAATCACCGGTACACCATTGATCGTTTTCATTACCTTGTTGGGCAGACGGGTAGAGCCCATTCGGGCTTGCACAATGGCTACAATTTTCATGTTTTAGGCTTCTTATATTTAGTGAGTGTTAACTCGGGCAATATCTGGGACTGACTCGCCCCAGCAATACTCCATCCTGTCGATCGCCCGCTACTGTCCATTGCGAAATGCGCCGCCCCTCCTCAACAAAGCCCGCTTTTTTTAAAGCGAAATGCGAACTCTTGTTATCAGCATAACACCCAGCAGTAAGTTTGGCTAACCCCAATTGTGCAAACGCATAATCCGAAAGTAAGGTGATTGCTTTTGACGCATAACCTTTGCCCCATTGTGCGCGATCGCCAATTAAAAATCCCAAGTCGCCAACCTTGTGGTTCCAATCGATTGGGCCCAATTTGATATTACCGATATGGCGCTCAGTATCTAAGAGAAAGATGCCCAATAAGAGAGTTTGGGAACTTGTATTTGTAATGGAAATATAGGCTGCAATTTCATTTACCGACTGTGGCAAATTAAAACGAACCTCAAGATAAGCATTTACAACCGGATCGTGCAACCAGCTCAGATAATCCTCGGTAGCATCGTTTTCATCAAGTGATCGCAGGATTAGTCCCGATGTTTCGATCGGAGTATCTATTAGCATTGTATTGGCCTATATTCGCTTAAGCGGAACGTCATAATTCTTAAGGAATGACTTCGCCCGTAATGGATTATTGTCGCCAAAATTGAAGAGGCTGCCGCAAGCGACGGCGTTCACACCAAGATCGAAGGCATCCTTAAGATGCTGGTAGTTACCTGCACCGCCGCAAATAATCAAGGGCACATGGCAAAGCGGCCGAAGTAACCGGATGATATCAAGATCATAGCCCGTCATGACGCCGTCGTTTTGGATAGAGTTTACTAGCAGCTCACCCGCGCCGGCGGCAAGTGCGAATAGCATGTGAGCAAGCGGATTGATTGCCTCGGCCTTCCGGCCACAATCGGAGAAGAGCAAATGGGCGCCGTCTGCACGTTGCATCACATCCATCGAAACTACGAGCGACTGACTTCCCCAGCGATCGGTAATGGCGGAAATCAGTCCCGGGTCGCCGTAAGCGGCAGAATTAACAATCACCTTATCTGCACCTGCCGCAAATAATAGAGCCGCATCGTCAACTGAACGGACACCGCCTCCCACCGCAAGCGGCATAAAGCATTTTCCGGCAATTGCCCGCAAGTAATCCACCGTCTCACGCGTATCGCGTCTTTCTCGACCTATATTAAGTAGGATCAACTCGTCGGCGTCCTGATTGCTGTAGACCAGTGAGCTCTTTAGAGGGTCACCAACATCGCGACAGGAATCAAAGCCGACGGTTTTCACCAGACGGCCATCAAGCAGCAACTCGATCGGAATGATTCTACGCTTCAGCATTTTCCATCCCAATGACAGAAATTTTCTAAGAAACGAAGTCCATTGCGCTGACTCTTCTCGGGATGAAACTGAACGCCGAACACGTTGGCAAAGGCTACAGCAGAAGGAAACGTATCCCCATACTCGGTTTCACCAAAGACGTATCTGGTGTCACACTCGATGTGATAACTATGTACGAAGTAGAAGTCTACGCCGGGCTTAATACCCTGCCAGAGTGGGTGCGCGTCCCTCACAGCGACCTCGTTCCAACCGACGTGCGGCACGGGAAAGTTTGGAGACTCTGGGAGGCGCCGAACTGTCCCAGAAATCAAACTGAGGCCAGCATGGCCACCGCCCTCATCACCATAGCTGAAGAGCAGTTGCATGCCGAGGCAGATACCAAGCAGTGGCCGCCCATCTACCACATGTCTGCGGATCGCATCGCTCAACCCAGCTGACTCGATCGCCCGCATACCATGAGTGAACGAGCCGACACCGGGAAGAATTAGTGCCTCGCTAGTAAGCACGGCTTCTTGTGTAGTGACGATATCAATATCGGCGCCAAGTTCGTATAAGGCTCCACACAATGAGCCAAGGTTGCCAATACCGACGTCTATGATCCCTATTCGATTCATTTATCTCGATACCAGCGTTCGAAGTCATGCGTCCGCTTTCCCCAGCGGATGAGACTAAACTCCGGTTTATGGGGATGGATAACTGTTTTTTCGACGATGGTGTTGAATTCGTCCTCGCTGAGATCTAGGTATTCAAGAAAAAGCTCAAGTGACGGTGGCTTCGTGCCCTCGAATTGCTGGACCAGACTGTCTGCCTCGGCCTTTGTCATACGTCCGTTACGAATATCAAGTGCAGTCATCTGCGTTACACGCCCGTAACCGCGCTTAAGATACTTAATGTAATCGCGCACCCCCTGCATTGCACATTCGATCTTTTCGTAGTTGTATAGATCGGGGGGCATTCCCTCAACTTCGTCACCTTTCCAGCCCAAATCATCAGCGATCAGTGCAGCCTGGCGGCGAGTATCCCACGGAATGAACGAACCTAGGCAAACCGAGCGGTACCCAATTCGTTTCAGATCACGCATTGGCGGATAAGTGAACGGCGCAAGATCACGAGGGTCAAGTGAGAAGTCGCCTACAATCATACCGCGCATGTCCTCGGCAGTAATGCCGAGATTGATAAACCTATTGAAACGCGTTTCGTCGACCTCCTCAATTTCGTCATCACGGTAGTCGTAGTAAGAAGTGTACTCAGACGACGGCTCGCCCCAAAAAACGAGAGGAACGTTGAACTTGACTGCAAGGTGCATCGGGTAGGAAAAGATTCCGGTGTGACAATGCCAACAAAAGTCGCCCTTACGTATCAGGGCCTCGAGCATTAGCCGTTTAACCAGCTTCCAGTTTGGTCGAAAACTGATGACATCGACACCCAGCTTGCGGAAAGTGCGCTCGTTATTTTCCAGTAGGGTAGGACGCATAAAGCCATGGTTGAATTGGACCACCAGCGGTTTAAGCTTATATTCCTTAACAAGGTGCAGAAGCGTGAAAGTCGAATCCTTGCCGCCCGAAAAGGGCACTAGACAATCATAATCATATTTACCACGATACTCCTCAATAAGTTTATCGAGCATCCGCTTACGGCTCGCCCAGTCGATCTGCTCCTTCTTGAATTCATGCTGGCGACAAACATTGCATACACCAGTCGTATCGAACTCAATAGTTTCGTATGTTTCGGGAAGCCCGCACTTTACGCAACGGCGCAAATTTCCGATGGCGGCAATTGTCTTCGTCATAAGTCGTTCCTCAATTAGCGAGCACTACTAAAGCTTGAACGCTTCGGCCAGTTTATTGGAAGAATGATACTTTCATCGTTGATCGCAAAATCGACTAAAGCGCTATTTAGTTTATCGCAGACTTGCTCTGATGCCCGCAGGACGTGATCAAGTTGGGCGTAGCTCTCACATCCAATAATCACTCGATCGATGCTTGGATGTGACAGGCAAAATCCTAGGGCCGCTTCGACCTGAGTCGAGTCAGCTTCATTGCAAAGGTCGATGAATTGAGCATGATGTGGGCGGATAGACGCAAAATGCTCTGGCAGACCGTCCGCCGGCATTAATAGAAGTCCCTGAAGAAATGCACTTCGCACATGGACCTCAACACCAGCACGTTGCAACTTGTCGAGCGCTCCGGAGACTTCGAAGCGCCGATCATAAATACTATATGGAAGTTGCACGATGTCAATCGGGAAAGCATTGAAAGCCTGTAAAAGTTCCTTCGGCGTATAGACCGATACACCCAGTTTTTCGACCTGACCATCATTCTTCAAGGTGAGCAGCATTTGCCAAAGTTCGTGCGAAGATGCGCTGCCCAGAAGATGCGCCACATCATGAACAAGTAGACCGTATACCCTTTCGCAACACAGCCGCCTAAGCGAGCGCATAAAAATGTCCCGCATAACATCAACCCCCAGCACACGGGCAGACCCAGGCGAAGTTTTTGTAACGATCGAAAACCGTTCGCTCGCCAAAGCCTTACCAAGGATACATTCCGCCTCGCCATAGGACGCCGCAGTATCAAGTAAAGAAACGCCTGCGACCGCTGCACGATCCAGCATACGCGAGATTTCCAAGGATGGTGGCCGCCCGCTAAAATTGGTTATTCCATAGTCCATGCCCCACTGCACAGAACCAAGACCAAGCTTTCCAGCGTAGTTCACCCCAGTACCCTCTTTAGATTAGCGACGACACTAATTAATTCAGCTGCAGTAAGTCCCGGAAAGAGCGGCAAGGAAATTGTCTCTGCCGCATAACGTTCGGCCTCCCGGCATAAGCCCGGCTTAAATCCCTGCTGCCGGTAGTATGGATGGAGATAAACCGGCATGTAGTGGAGATTAACGCCGATACCTGCCGAGCGAAGCTCATCAAATACTTGGCGATGCGTCTTCGCAATTGCGTCAAGCTGGAGGCGTACAGTGTAGAGATGCCAGGCCGACTCATTATTGGCGTCGGACAATGGCAGTTGCAATGGTAAGTCGGCTAAATGCAGTGAATACTCGGCTGCCAGTTTACGGCGACGTATCACAAAGGCATCAAGGCGAGCTAACTGACTCGAGCCGAGTGCTGCCTGAATATCTGTCATACGGTAGTTATACCCAAGCTCAAGCTGTTCGTAGTACCAAGGTGCAGGGTCGTGCTCTAACATCTTTGTAATATCACGCGTAATGCCGTGCGAACGCAAACGGCGCAGGCGCTCAGCAAGATCGTCACGATTGGTAACAATAATACCGCCTTCGCCGGTTGTAACAATCTTTACTGGATGAAAACTAAAAACCGCGCAATCAGAATACAAGCAAGCGCCGACTGGAGCATCACCGAACTTCGCACCAATAGCGTGCGAAGCATCTTCGATAACTGCAACACCATACTCACGCGCTAATCTACCAACCACATCCATCTCGCAGCTTCGCCCAGCAAAATGTACGGGCACAAGAACTTTTGGTAGTCGCCCGGCTTCGCGTGCTACAGCCAACTTTTCAGCAAGCAAAGCAGGTGATAGATTCCAGCTTGCAGGATCGATATCCACAAAATCAACATCGGCGCCGCAATAACGGGCGCAATTTGCGGAGGCAACAAAGGTGTTCGGACTTGTCCACGCAAGATCTCCAGGGCCTAAATCGAGTGCGATACAGGCGAGATGAAGGGCCGCTGTTGCACTGGAAACAGCCACAGCATTCCGAACGCCGCAGCGCTCAGCAACCTGTCGTTCAAAGTGTTCGACGGCAGGCCCCTGAGTAAGAAAATCGGATCGAAGAGCTGCATAGACAGCCGCAATGTCGTCGTCACTAATATCTTGACGAGCATAGGGAATCACCCTCAAATCTCCCCGATGTTAGCTTGGTTATCGGCCACCCAAGCTTCAAGCTCTTGAATCGACATCCATTGTGAATTATTATCACTAGTATATTCAAAACCCTGTGGCACCAGCACGCCATCTTTGATGCGTTCAGCGCTCGCAACCCAATCGTTAATTACGGGCAGAATTTTGAAATGCTCTGGATACTCGTAGGTGTAATACGAATCCTCTGGACCGATCATCTGCTCATGCAACTTCTCACCCGGCCGAATACCGACTATAGACTGTTCTGCTCTCGGTGCAACAGCCTTAGCCAAATCGACGACCTTCATTGATGGAATTTTCTTGACATAGATTTCGCCGCCAACCATATCTTTGAACGCATGCCAAACCAGCTCCACACCCTGCTCGAGTGTGATTAAGAATCGCGTCATCCGTTCATCAGTTATTGGCAACACGCCAGTGTCACGGATCGAGCAAAAGAATGGAATCACCGAACCACGCGACCCCATCACATTACCATAGCGAACAACAGAAAAACGAGTCTCATGACCTCCGGAATAAGAATTTCCAGCAACGAACAACTTATCAGATACCAGCTTCGTTGCGCCGTAGAGATTGATAGGGCTACTCGCCTTGTCAGTCGATAAAGCCACCACTCTACTAACACGCTTATCAATACATGCATCGATCAAGTTCATCGCTCCGATGATATTAGTCTTAACGCATTCGAATGGATTATATTCGGCAGTCGGAACGATCTTGGTAGCCGCGGCATGCACCACATAGTCAATTCCATCGAGTGCACGATATAGTCGCTCACGATCACGCACATCGCCAATGAAAAATCGAATACGCGGGTCATTTTGGTATCCTTTCGACATATCCCACTGCTTCATTTCGTCTCGCGAATAAACCACAATGCGGCGGGGGTTAAATTTGGATAGTGTCATTGAAACAAAAGCTTTTCCAAACGAGCCGGTACCACCCGTAATAAGAATCGATTTTTGATTGAACATGATCCTTTATTCCATGATTTTCAGTTTGATCCTTTAGATTGCTGGAAATGCCACGCACTAGCGCACATATCGACCAGCAACCTCTTAGCCCCCCAACCAAGCATTTTATTTGCCTTATCTGTCGCTGCAAAACAACTTGCAACGTCTCCGGGCCGTCGATTAGTTATCTCATAGGGTATTTTTTTTTGAGTTACAGCCTCAAAGGCATTAATCATTTCAAAAACACTATAGCCTGTACCAGTACCCAGATTAAATGCCTCAAAACCATTTACTTTAGAAAGATATGAGAGAGCTGCCAAATGACCTTCAGCCAAATCAACCACATGAATATAATCTCTTACGCCAGTGCCATCCTTAGTGGAGTAATCACTCCCGAACACCTTCAGTTTTTGTAATTTCCCAGTTGCAACTTGCGTAATAAAAGGCATTAAATTATTTGGAACACCCCGAGGATCTTCGCCGAGTAATCCAGAATAATGGGCTCCAGCAGGATTAAAGTACCTCAAATTAATTACCTTCCAAGATGAATCAGCAATTGTAGTATCTTCTAAAATATTTTCAATTTGTAACTTAGTTCTTCCGTAAGGATTTGTTGGGCCTAGGGGATGACTTTCATCAATGGGTAAATACCGTGGGTCACCGTAAACTGTTGCGCTGGAACTAAAAATTAGGGTTTTAATACTTGCCGCAACCATCGCTCGGAGAAGACTTAGTGTTCCTCCCACATTATTTTCATAATATTCAAGAGGTCGTAAATTAGACTCAGCTACAGCTTTGTGGCCCGCCAGATGAATAACCGCATCAATTTTATGATTTCGAATCGTACCCTCTAGTAAAGATGTATTTCGAATATCCCCCTCAACAAAAACTACCTCCTTATTAAGAATTTTTTCCAATTGTCCAATTACTAACTTAGAGCTATTACAAAGATTGTCATAAATAACAACAGAATGCCCAGCCTCAGACAAAACGATTGCTACATGACTTCCAATATAACCTGCGCCACCTGTTAATAGTATATTCATTAATGATCTAGTTAAATTCTTAAAAAAATTTTGATAAATTTAATTACAAGTTATTACTTTTAAATAAAAGGAGATTTTTATTAATAAATACCTAAATTATTAACCTTAATTAAATTAGTTGAATAATTTTTTTAATCCTATGAATGAAAATTTAAAAATTTATGGTAACCATCAACCAGGAAGAGTTTAATTAATTTTTAAATCTTTGACATCCTGTAGCCATTGCAAATAAGGCCGCGATAAAAAACAGTTGCTCAATAAACTCTCGCTCACTCAGCTCTGCTGGCCACCATAACAACCAGATTCCACCGATGAGCCAAATTGGTAAGTAAGCTGTTAATTGTATGTTTTTTTCTGTACTTTTTATGGAGTTATATGCTTGTCTTATTACCAAAACCATTGCTAGCCATGTCAATAATAGGCCTGGCAAACCAAGACCTAGGGCATAGTCAAGCCAACCGCTATGCGTCATGATGACTCGACTATATGGATTTTCTTGAACCATGTAATATCGAAAGGCTAAATGACTAAATCCTGCCCCCAGGGGATTTTCCTGCAGAAGATCCACCCCTTTTGCGAACCACGCAACCCTGCTATAAGAGCTGTGATTAATCTCTCTACCATCAGAGTTAGATGGCCTGTTAACTTGTTCAGTTCGTGAATCTTCTTGCCATGCAAAATGTTTATCAATCTGCATCGAAATTTGAATATTTTCGACTAAGTTATCTAATTTTTGATGATGCTTTTTATCAATATACCAAAAAGTAAAGATGCTTGACATTAATAAGAAAAGAAAAAAGATCAGTAACGCTATGTTTCTAATATCTAGTTTTGTCGAAGTATATAAAGATGATTTTATAAGAATCCCGAGAAGAAAAATCCCCATGAGGGCTGCGATTAAAATACCATTTAGAGCTTGCGCATTGATGAAGTTAAGCCAACATACAACAATAATTGATAATGCAAATCCTGCGATGATGTTATTGCCCCAGTTTTGTTGTGCATTAATACGATTTTGAGTACTGTATTGGAGGATTGCATACGACAGCAAACATGGGTACATTAAAAAATTTACCAATGCAAACTTTCCCTTAAATGGAAAGTGATAATTATCAATAACCCATTGTTGAAGAATCCATGCTTCTCGTAAATAATTTACTAGACTCACTAAAGCCAAAGCAACCATGGCAAACCAAATCCAATAAATCAGATTGGGTCGAATTGCGATCATCAATCCAAGACCGCCAGCCATTATTACGCCAAGAATGACTCGTAACCAGGTTCCTTTTAACTCATATAGTTGGGCCGCCGTATCGGTAGGCCAGACAAAGTAATGAATCCATAGCCAAATTGGAACGGCTAACAAGCACAGAATTGGCAGTATTGTTTCTAAAGCAAATATGGGCTTAGAGCGAAACATCCAAACTAAACTGCTTAGGCAACCTATTACCAAAGCAATATTTCTAGCAGCAATTGTTCCAGGCAATGGCCAAACCAATATTAACAATACTGCGCAAAGCAAACAAATCCGCTCTAAGAGTGATTGCCAATAATCAGTGGTAAATTCATTATTACTCCCAGCTGATGAGTCTCTCAAAACCTTTATGAAAAACTGCTGAATCAAAAATTTTGTAGCCATTTAACCTTCATTTAACTTCTATACATAGCCTACAGTCCAAAATTTTAGTGCACTCCTATGGACAATACCCATTTTCCCAATATCACCCTGTGTTGCATTGACAATCAATACCCAGATTTGGGGTTTGAGGCGCTTTTAAGATCTACCCGCCACTTCACCTTTGGAGAAGTTTTATTCTTTACGGCATCAAATTTTGTACCGCCTCAGCATCAGATCGCCAATCTGCGAATAATTCCGATTGATCATATTGTTGATCTCCATACATATTCTACATTTCTTATTAAAGACCTAAATCAATATATTTTTCATAATCATATCCTAATTGTTCAATGGGATGGCTTTATTACCCATCCTGATCTGTGGCAGGATCAATTCTTGCAATACGACTACATTGGCGCGCCATGGCCAAGAAATGAGGGTCTTTTGGTCGGTAATGGCGGGTTTTCACTGCGTAGTAAAAAGCTGCTAATAGCCCTACAGGATGAGCATATTGATGCCAAACATCCTGAAGACCAATGCATATGCCTTGAATACCGGCCTTACTTAGAGACACACCATGGGATTTCGTTTGCGCCACCTGAACTTGCTGAACAGTTCGCCTTTGAGCTTAAAAAGCCTTCCTTTGATTGTTTTGGCTTTCATGGAGTCTGCAACCTACCATTGGTATTGACTGATCTCGAATTATTGACGCTAATCGAGCAACTCCCGCCCAAGTTTATTTTTACAGAGCAGTTTTCACAATTCATCAATACCTGCCAAAAAGTGCACAGGGTTGAAATTCTCGTTGCAATCCAAGATAAAGTTTTAGCGCTAACTAGCAACATGTCCGAGGAAATGCGTTCTAGCCGACTCTACCGTCATATAATCAAGACATCAATTAGGCAAAAACTCTATCGGTTAGCAGTGGCGACTTTGCAAAAACGCACAGAAGTTACCGGCTGGAATATCGATGCACTTTTTCTTCTACTCAGAATCTATGCGTTTAAACTCTTCCATCTCTTCTAAATTTTTTTGAGGTGATGAGAACTATGCCTATCATTAGCACACCTCAAACACTGAATGCGATTCAAGAATCGGGGTTTATCCAAGAAATTCTGTTTAATGGCGCCCCCTACAGTACTGAACTCAATCCAACAAAATTTTCAGACTCAATATTAATCTATCTAGAGCTCTTTGAGCTTAATTTGGACTTCATTACCGATACAAAAACTTCTGGCAAAAAGATTGTCTTGTACCACATGGGCGATGAGCTAGGTGATAAAGACATACGCGCCTATTCGGAGTGCGATCTAATTATTCGTAACTATTTCATTCCACGTATTTTTCATTCGCCTGAATTATCTGAAAAAATGATCTGGGCTCCCAATGGCTATAAAACTGGGGTTGGTCCACGCAACCCCAATTCCCTCTTAACCACCCAGCAACGACCGCATCTAGCCTGTTTTCTTGGTTGGTTAAGCAATGTTGCGTCTTTTAATGGTGAACGAGCTCTCTTTGCTGAAGCTATTCATGCATCAACCGGGGGCTTTAAAAAGCGCAGAAGAAATTTTTGGCGCTGGCTACAGCATTACCGACTTTTAAGTGAAAACTATCTCACATTTACTCGCATTGCCCCCCAATGCGCTCCTGATTTATATCTTTTAGGCTCTAAAGGATTTTCGGCCGGTTATAACGTCGGGCTCTACTCAGCGGTCATGGAAAATAGTATTTTTGCCCCCTGCCCTGCCGGCAACTCACCAGAAACAATACGGCTTTATGACGCGCTCGAGTGCGGCTGCATACCCGTCATGATGCAGCATGACTTTATCTTGGCCAATGATGCCCTGGCTGAATTTGGTAAGCCGCCATTTACCCTTCTTTCATCTTGGGATGAGTTTCCCTCCTTTTTGCAGGAGATGAAACAACAATTGCAACTCAATCCTCAAAAAATCCAAGAACAACAAAATTCGTGCATCACTTGGTGGACGCATTATAAAAACAAGATTCGTCAGAAAATTGCTTCGCGACTTGCGGACTTGACATCATGAATTCACCGCTGAAGGTCTTAAGTCTGCGAAATCATGATCAGAAATCCACTGATGACATATTGCAGGATGTCCTTTTAGCGGTTTCTGAAAAAAAACCGACAGTCTTGCACCATATAGTAGAACATGCTGGTTTTGGCGCAATTCTTTCTCGACTAATGACAGGTCTTAATCGCGCTCTTGAGCTAAAAGCAAATTATGCCTTTATGATCAATTCTTCTTATACGATTGATTCTCTTTTTGATCTCTCCTTTCAGACAGAACTAGACAATCGCCCTGCCGACCACGACATCATTCATTGGAATTTTCTTAAAGATACTTGGGACGCAGGAACTGAAACTAGGGCAAACCATCAATTTCCTCGCTGCCCTATTGACCGCAAAGGTCTGCCTTTATCACGCCATCAATGGTGCGCTATTTTGGCAAAGACTATTTGTGGAAAACCGCTACCAGCCCTACAAGCGGTCATTGAAGAAACCAAAAATCGCTTGAACTGGGATGCCCACGATCACATTATTGGCATTCATGTCAGGCGAGGCGATAAAAATACGGAGGCTCCGTATATTGAAACCAAAACATATATCGAATTCTTAAAAGGGGTGCTGGCCCAAAATCCACAAAAAAAATTTGCCGTGTTTCTAGCCAGCGATGATCCAAATAGCTATGAGGTTTTTAAAGCCGAACTAGACACCCTGGCTATCCCTTTACTTTGGGATCTCCACGAAGAACGATTTAATAATTACAACGCTAGTATGGTGGAGCAAAACCATAACTTAGCTCTTCAGGAGAGTATTACGGCGGGCAAGAATATTTCTCTCCTGGGTGATTGTGATTATGTGATTGGTATGGCTAATGCACAATTTACCTGGCTCGGCGGTTTATTGTGCGCCTTTCATCATCAATTAGATTCCACACGACATATCATGATTGATGCAAGAACCAATCGCCAAAGTCATTGGGCATCTTTTTATAGATTTAGAGCAGATCGTCTTATTCCATCGCTTATCAAACCCAATACCCTCAAAATTTTGCATATTTCGCCAAACGAAAGTGGTGGTGGAGCAGCAAAAGCAGCTTATCGTATTCATCAGGCTTTACAACAAAATGGCACTAAAAGCCGTATGCTGGTCATACGAAAGCAAACCCAAGATCCATCCGTTCAATCCCTGCGCCAAAGTATTTGGGGATTTTTAAAATACAAGCTATACAAAAAACTTCATCGTTTTAAACAAAAAAGTGCTGTCTCATTTAAAACTGCTAATTCAACTCTTCATTCTTTTGGAGAAAATGGGTTTGAATTGACTAATTTTATTAATCGCTCTGATGCAGACATTGTTCATCTTCATTGGATTAATGGGATGCTTTCAATTGATGATATTGCCAATATTCGCAAACCAATCGTTTGGACATTGCTTGATATGTGGCCCATTTGCGGAGCAGAACATTACGTTCCTGATGACAAGCCCGAGAGCCGTTTTCGAGCAGGGTATCTTGACCACAATCGACCCAGCTACGAGTCTGGACCCGACTTAAATAAAGAAACATGGGAAGCAAAAAAGCAAGCTTGGCAAAATAAAAATTTTTCGATCGTTGGCTGTAGTTCTTGGCTTGCAGGGTGTGCTAATGACAGTCCTCTATTTAAAAATAGCCAGATATTTGCCGCTCATCTTCCTCTTGACACTAAGACTCTTTGGTTTCCCAAATCTAAATCTGCTTGCCGTACAGAATTTCACCTCCCACAAGATAAATACTTAATACTGGCAGGTGCTGTTGGTGGCATTAATCAATTCTTCAAGGGAGGGGATTTATTACATTCCTCATTGGGTCTTCTTAGTGAATCGTTAAGAAAAAAAATTGAGTTAATTGTTGTTGGCGATGCATCGAATTCCAACTATGGGGATTGGCCTATTCCCGTCCATAATTTGGGGATGATTGATGAGGGGCAACGTTTAGCTAATCTCTACGCCTGTGCAGATCTAGTCCTCATGCCCTCACGACAGGAGGCCTTTGGACAAATTGCATCTGAAGCGCAATCCTGTGGCATCCCTGTGGTAGCTTTTCGTATTGGGGGGCCGATCGATATTATTGAACACAAAGTTACTGGTTGGCTAGCGAATCCCTATGATCTTCAGGATTTTGCCCATGGAATCGAGTGGATCTTGAACCACCCCAACCCAAGCGAGCTTTCTAAGGCTAGTCGTGATCGTGCAGTACGTCTTTTCTCAGCTGAGATCATTGCTAATCAATATCACAAGATCTACCAACAAACGCTGATAGCTAACCAGTAGGATAACAATCTAATGACAGCTAACTTATTGGTCCACGATCTTTGCCCTATATTGGGGGCGAATATATGAATCATTCCAAAGAATTTATTCAATACCAAGTAAAGCGCCAAACATTTTGGGACAAAGTCCATGAAAATGGCCGCCCGGCAATGAGTCGCTACTATCAAGCCACCCTGGCTCGGATTTATCAAAATATCATCCCTGCAGGCTCTACCGTCCTAGAGGTGGGCTGTGCAGACGGCTCGCTCTTAAATGCACTGTCTCCGCAGTTAGGAATCGGGGTTGACTTTAGTGAACGCAGCATTTCCCAGGGCAGAACAAAGTTCCCCCATTTGACTTTTGTGCAGATGGACGCCCATCAACTTAAGCTTACGCCGCAGACATTTGATTACATTGTTCTTTCTGAGCTAATCAATGACTTATGGGATGTTCAGACAGTTTTGGAGCTTATTCAGCCCTATTGCTCTAGCAAAACTCGCATTGTCTTTAACTATGTCAGTCATTTATGGAATTTGCCATTACGTTTTGCACGTTCAACCAATTTAGCGCAACCCAATCTTGCACAAAACTGGCTTACCAAAACGGATTTAGATAATTTATTAGAAATATCGGGGTATGAGTCCTTAAAAACGTGGCGTGAAATAATTATTCCCATCCACCTCCCCTGGCTATCCAAATTCTGTAACCGGTATCTTGCCAAAATTTGGCCATTTGAATTATTTGACACGACTAATTTTGCAGTTGCTCGCCTCCAACCCCAGAGAGTTAAATCCCCAAGCGTCTCTATCATTGTGGCAGCACGTAATGAAGCAGGGCATATCAGCGAACTACTTGAGCGAATTCCAACCATGGGCTCGCATACCGAGATTATTTTTGTGGAAGGTAATTCACATGATGATACCTTTGCCGTTATTGAGGATGAGATCAAAAAAAATCCGCATCGGGATTGTAAGTTACTAAAACAAACAGGTGGTGGAAAAGGGAATGCAGTACGAGAAGGCTTTCAAATTGCCAGCGGAGACATCCTAATGATTCTAGATGCTGATATCACAGTGCCGCCAGAAGACTTACCGCGTTTTTATGATGTCTTAGTGAATGGTTATGGTGATTTTGCCAATGGGGTAAGACTTGTATACCCCATGGAGGAGGAGGCAATGCGATTTTTTAATTTGCTAGGTAATAAGTTTTTCTCTTGGGCATTTAGCTGGCTTTTAGGTCAGCCAATCCGCGACACTCTCTGTGGTACCAAAGTGCTATGGAAATCCGATTACAAAAAAATTGCCCTGAATCGATCCTATTTTGGCGATTTTGATCCATTTGGTGATTTTGATCTACTGTTTGGCGCCGCCCGTTTGAACCTAAAGATTGAAGAAGTGCCGATTCGCTATGGAGCCCGCAAATATGGGGAAACCAATATCTCACGCTGGAAGCATGGCTGGCTACTTTTAAAGATGGTGATGTTTGCGGCAAAGCGTATCAAGTTTATAACTTAACTGAAAAAAATTTCTAGTGCTCAGTTTTTGAGATCAAGCACTCTTGTCGAATCTTTTCAATATCCATGCGCTTGTGATAATCAACTAATCCTGAGGTACAGAATGGATGATGCCCTTTTCGCTTGAGCCAATTGAAGTAATTTGTATACGGCACAGAATTAACAAATACTATTAAAAAAATTAATCCGGATGCTACCTTTAGCTTTATCTGATTAGTGGGCAATAAATAGATGAGTAAAACAGCATAACTCAGTAAGAAAAACTCATGAAATAAAACGTAATGGTAGGCATTTTCATACCGCACTGAATTAACAAGAGCAACTAAGTAGTAGCTGGTGAAACAAAATATGCCAAAAAATTTCACCGACCGCGAGAGAGTCTTACGAAAATACCACAGATAAGCTATTGAAAAAACTAAAAATACTGTCGCAGCTGTTGCTTTGCTGAATAACTCAAGGATTGGTTTTGCAAAAAATAATAGAAACTTAGTAACTTTTTCATACCAATCCCCCGTAGGGGCAATTCGATCGATTAGACCTAATGGATGTGCGTCTGCCGTAATGAAGCGCATCATACTAATTGGATTGTCAATATTGGCAAAAAGACTTTGGCCTTGGTTGGCAATTTGACTAATGCCATTGAGTAGAAAATAACTCAAGAAGAAAGCAATGTTAAGAATGGCGATTGTCACAAAGGGGGAATATGCTCTCTTATGTGCCAGTAAATATCCATAGGCATTTAGAAAGACAATCAATGCAAAATTAAAAAAGAGGCTAACTCCATCTGATTTATTCCAATACAAGATTACATTCATTAAAAAAGTAATCGCCGCACAGACTATTGCAAAATAATTTATCTTTTTGGATACAAGCACAGCCCTAGATGCTGTAGCGTCTGAAATGAAGTAATACCCCCAGGAAAAATATAGGGGAACAAACAATAAAACTTGCGCCTTATTTAAGGCCCCAAAAAATAAAAAAGTAAACGAAATAGCAAGCCGCACAAAACTAACTTGCCTCTCTTGCTGAAACGAGTAAATGAAGAAAATAACTGAAAGTATGAAAAATAAATATGCAAAGGATTCGGTTCTTGTAATGGTGAAATGGTAAAAAATGCCATTAGAGACAAAAATTAAGGCGCTTATTAAAAGACTAAGATCATTCCTTTTGGTCAAGCGCTTGGCAAGAAAAAAACTCAGGCAACAAATTGCTAAAGCAAATACAAGTGTTTGATGCCTTGCTACCATAACAACGTATTGCATTGCTGAAAAAATTACAGGCTGATGATTAAACTCTTCAATCGTAGCAATCTCACCGACTCCCAAAATTTGAAAGATCTGCAACAAAACTGCGAGGAGGCGAATAGAGATAAAGCCAGGGTGATCTAAATATTCTTGCGGGAAACCTGAATTAATTAATAAGCCGTTATACCCAAGAATTAACTCTTGATCAGCCCAAAATGACCAATTACCTTTGTAATTGGAGAGATAAAATAAGGCGCAAAGGGTTGCGCCAATAAGTAAATACGGCCAAAAAGCATGTAAAAGCCTGTGCTTATCACTCATTAGCGATCCCTATCGTCCCAGTAATCATAGATAAGCCTTGCTCTCTAGTAGTAATCTACGAATAGTTTGCAGCATCATGCAGTAAATACTGGGCATACGTGCTGTATAGGCCAGACTCGAGATCGACTTGAGGGCTCCAACCCAGACTTTGCAAACGATCACAATTTAATAACTTTCTGGGTGCGCCATCGGGTTTTTCTGGATTAAACAGAATTTGACCATGATAGCCAGTGACTTTCGCAATCAATGTGGATAATTCGGAAATCTTAATATCTGTTCCATATCCCACATTTAAGTGATTCTGCATGGGGCTGGTAACCAAATCGTACTGATCTTTATTCAACTCCATTGCAAAGACTGATGCGGCTGCCATATCATCAACATATAAGAACTCCCTCTTGGGACTGCCCGTACCCCAAATCACTATCTCTTTTGCGCCGGTCACCTTCCCCTCATGAAAACGACGAATCAGCGCCGGAATCACATGGCTATTCTCGGGATGATAATTATCCCCAGGCCCATATAGATTGGTGGGCATTACCGATCGGTAGTCAACTCCGTGGGATTTGGCATATTGGCGGTTATAACTCTCACACATTTTGATACCAGCAATTTTTGCTATAGCGTATGGTTCATTAGTGGGTTCTAAGATACCGGTTAGCAACGCGTCCTCTGCCATGGGTTGCGATGCAAGTTTTGGGTATATGCAGCTTGATCCCAAAAAGAGTAATTTCTTTACCCCACTTAAAAATGCATGATGAATCACATTATTCTGAATCATCAAATTTTGATAAATAAATTCTGCTGGAAAGGTATTGTTTGCATAAATTCCACCAACACGAGCTGCCGCCAAGTACACCTGATCAGGCCGAATTTCCCTAAAAAAGGCTGCAACCGCATCTTGCTGAGTTAAATCGAGTTCAGCATGGCTACGTGTAATGATATTTTTGTACCCACGCTCCATTAAATTACGCACAATGGCTGACCCCACCATGCCGCGATGACCTGCTACATAAATTTTTTGATCCAATGATTCTGACATTATTTAGTCAATCATTACTTTTCTTTGCCTACGGCTACAGCAAACCCATGTTTATGGAGTAATGCATGTTGCTTAGCTTGATCTAAATCATGGGCTACCATTTCTTCTATCATCTGATCAAGCGTGATTTCTGGAACCCAACCAAGTTGCAATTTGGCCTTCGTTGGATCACCTAATAAAGTATCCACTTCAGTAGGCCGGTAATAGTGAGGGTCGATTTTCATGATCACATCTCCCGCTTTTAAAGCCGGGGCAAGATCTCCAGAAATGCTCTCTACGACAGCCTTTTCGCCCTCCGCCTTTCCCTCAAATCTGAGAGTAATGCCCAATCGCTTAGCACTCTTTTGAATAAACTCACGAACGGTATATTGAATTCCAGTTGCAATTACAAAGTCCTCAGGCTTATCTTGTTGAAGCATCAGCCATTGCATACGCACGTAATCTTTTGCATGACCCCAATCGCGAAGAGCATCAATATTTCCCATATACAAGCACTGCTCTAAGCCCTGCGCAATATTAGCCAAGCCCCGTGTAACTTTTCGGGTTACAAAGGTTTCACCACGACGTTTGGATTCATGATTAAAGAGAATACCGTTACAGGCATAGATTCCATAAGCCTCACGGTAATTGATCGTAATCCAGTAGGCATAAAGCTTAGCAACGGCATAAGGACTTCTTGGATAAAACGGGGTTGTTTCTTTTTGCGGAATTTCTTGCACCAAGCCATAAAGCTCTGACGTTGAGGCTTGATAAAAACGGGTTTTCTTTTCAAGACCCAAAATACGAATCCCCTCTAGGATTCGCAAGGTTCCAATCGCATCAACATCTGCGGTGTACTCGGGTGACTCAAAGGAAACCGCCACGTGACTTTGGGCGCCCAAATTATAGATTTCATCAGGCTGCGTTTGCTGAATAATCCGCACTAAATTACTGGTGTCGGTAAGATCGCCATAGTGCAAAACTAGATTTGGGTGGTTAACATGAGGATCTTGGTACAAATGATCTATTCGCTCGGTATTAAAAAGTGAAGCGCGCCGCTTAATCCCATGAACGATATATCCCTTAGCCAATAAAAGCTCGGCTAAATAGGAGCCGTCTTGACCAGTAATACCAGTAATCAGGGCTACTTTTTGCATAGTAAGTATTATTTAAAGACGCAGATTGGGCAGATTAAGGACGATTGTATAAGCTTTTTCTATGTTCTCTTATAAATGTCTTCAAAGCGAACAATATCATCTTCACCCAAATAACTACCCGATTGCACCTCAATAATTTCTAGGGGCTCGCTTCCGGGATTTGCCAATCGGTGCTTCTCGCCTTTAGGAATAAAAGTGCTCTCATTAGCCTGTAAACGAATCACTTGATCGCCGTTGGTAACTTCAGCAATACCTTTAACGACAATCCAATGCTCAGCACGGTGATGATGCATCTGCAAAGAAAGGCTTGCGCCAGGCTTGACTTGAATGCGCTTCACTTTAAAGTGCTCACCCTCATCCACGCTGTCATACCAGCCCCAAGGTCTTGCAACCTTCCGATGAAGATTTTTTTCTTCCCGCTCCTGTTCCTCTAATCTGGCTACGATCTTTTTCACATCTTGGCTATTACTACGATCTGCCACCAATACCGCATCAGCCGTTTCCACAATCACGAGATTGTCTACACCAACGACGCCCAAAAGTCGCGAGGTCGAATGAACAAGTGAATTGCTGGAATTACTCACAATAGCATCACCAATGACGACATTATTGTTCTTATCTCGCTTCCCCACCTCCCAAACAGCATGCCAGGCTCCTAAATCACTCCAGCCCGCATCAAGTTCAACCATCTTTACTGAAAATTGAGATCCTGGGCATTTTTCGATCACCGCATAATCAATTGATTCTGAGGGAATGAGCTGAAACTGTTCTTTATCTGGACGAATGAAAATGGTTTGCTCGGCATGATCTTGTGTTCTTGATGACCAGGCTTTTTGAGTAGCTTTATAAATATCAGGTCGAAATTCCCTCAGTGCAGCCAACCATGTACTGGCTCGTAATACAAACATACCGCTATTCCATAAATAATTACCATCTGCCAGATACTGCTGTGCAATAGTCAAATTTGGTTTTTCAACAAAAGTATCGACAGAAAACTCGCAATGCTTACCCATGGGTCCACTTCGCTTTATGTATCCGTATCCTGTTTCAGCTGAAGTAGGTGTAATGCCAAGCACAACAATAGTTTTGTTACTGAAATCAGACTTAACAGTATTAATAGAATCGTTAATGGCTTTCAGAAAAGAGGTTTGATCCTGAAT
>Ga0214921_10000779_pt1 | contig 56738 bp, 55 predicted proteins | sample LL1505_MetaG_FD_177992 | JGI IMG/M metagenome (GOLD analysis project Ga0214921, IMG submission 177992) | Freshwater microbial communities from Lake Lanier, Atlanta, Georgia, United States - LL-1505 | ecosystem: Environmental > Aquatic > Freshwater > Lake | place: USA: Georgia | collected... | reverse complement strand
CCGTTCCCCACACAGTTAAGGGCCACACCACCCGCCAGACAAAGATGCTTCATTCCCGTCAATTGATGCGCATGCCGTGCCATTTTCAGCACGATCTCCTCAGTGACCACTTGGATCGAGGCGGCCAGATCCATCTCCCTCTTTCCGATTGGAGCTTCCTTCTTCCGGGGCGAACCGCCGAAAAGCCCGTTGAACTTTTTTGACGTCATCGTCAATCCACCCGCGTAGTTAAAGTAGGACTGATCCATCCAAATCGACCCGTCGTCAAAGATCTTCACCAAGTGTTTTCGGATCAGATCGGCATAGACTGGTTCCCCATAGGGAGCTAGCCCCATCAGCTTATATTCACCGGAATTGACCTTAAATCCGCAGAAGTAGGTGAAGGCAGAATAAAGAAGCCCCAGAGAATGTGGAAAATGAAGCTCCTTGAGCAATTCGATCCGATTCCCCCGCCCCACCCCGATACTGGCCGTGGCCCACTCCCCTACTCCATCCATTGTCAGGATAGTCGCATCTTGAAACGGCGAGGGAAAGAAGGCACTGGCCGCGTGGGATTCGTGATGGCTTGGGTAAACAAACGCCTTCTGGTAGCCAGGCAGTTGATCCCGCATCCGCTTCGCTAGGAATAATTTGTCCTTAAGCCAAACGGGCACGGCCCGGAGAAAGGAGGAAAAGCCCGCAGGCGCCAAGGCGAGGTAAGTTTCAAGAAGTCGGTCAAATTTCTGAAGGGGTTTTTCGTAAAAGCTTACGTAGTCCAGATCCGCCGCCTTGATCCCAACCTCTTTCAAACAGTATTCGACCGCCTTCGCCGGAAAGGCCTCGTCGTGTTTTTTTCGGGTGAATCTCTCCTCCTGCGCCGCCGCCAAGATCTTTCCATCCCCCACCAGAGCGGCTGCGGAGTCATGATAGAAAGCGGAAATTCCAAGGATTTTCATGAGCCGTCCTAAGTTTGAAAGGGTGAAGCCTTGCCGACAATCATGTTCTCAACATCCTTCCCAGCCTTGCCCTGCTTTCATAAGCTTTTTTTATCCACCCCTCACGCAAAGCTACACAGAAAAGTTTGAGGCCGACCCGGAGAAGGCTGACCTTGCTGCGCTTTATGTCACTCGAGTTGACCGGGACTTCTCGTTTCGGACAACTCACGGCTAGTAGTTTCGCCAGCAACTCGATACTCTGAGCAAACCCGAGTGTCATCCACACCAAGGTTCGTACAGCTGGCAAGGCGAGCGGCTCATTGGCCGGGCATCATGAAGGACCAGATTCCGACGATTCCATCAAGAAAGTTTGGGCGTGGCGGATTTTCGGGCTAGAAACATTCATGGATTTGAGTTCGGGTATCTTTCTACTTCAGTCGGGGCATGTTGAGATGGACCTGTTCCCGGGTTCCTTACCCTTCCCTTTTTGGTCAAGCCACACTCCGGGCCGAAGACTGACATGGAATCAAATTGTCAGGACTTTGCGGAAGTTGCACATAAATCCTCCATCCTTGGCCATCGTCAACTACCGGGAAGAAGCTTTCTTTCGCACGGGAACGGGCTGGGCAAGCGGCATCGGTTCCGCCACACGAGCCGCTTTTTTTTGCCCTTCCCGTCTGGGTGAGCTTCTGTTTTTCGCTTTTCTGACGCGCAATAATATCCCGATCGCCCTGCTCAACCGCTCGGATGTAGGTGAAATTCCTGCAGGTTCGGATTGGTACTATCGTCGATGTCATGCCTGTTTTGTTCGGGAGCTGAACCCTCAGCCTGAGATGAGCCTCAAAAATCTGTTTTCCCTTTCGGGGGGTAATCCTCAATCCAACCGCCGTGCCAGAAGGATTCTTGGCCTTTTTGATCCAAGCTGTCCGATAAGCCGAGTCACCAGCAAACTCCACCCGATTAGCCTTGGGACTCCAGATGAACCCATTCATGAAATTCCCCACGGACAACCCAAGGAATGGGATCTTTTTTTTGCGGGGGATCTCCATGAAAAGGGTCTACGGGGCAGATTGCTGGAGGAAGTCAAAAATTGGGCTGGCCGCGCCGGCCGCAAGGTCTTGCTCCGCGAGCGTCTTCCGCGGAGCGAATATCTGCGGTGCATGGCAACATCCCGCCTTGCGCTGTCTCCCCCGGGAATGGGCTGGGATTGCTGGCGTCATTACGAGGCCAAGATGGCAGGTTCCGTCCCACTGATGCCCTATCCTACTATTTTACAGCACCGCCCGGGGATCGACGGAGAACACTGTTTTTATTTCGCTCCCGAACCTGAGGGTCTAACCCGCTGTCTGGAGAAGGCTTTGGCCGTGCCTGAAACGCTCCCGGCGATGGCCGCCGCTGGTCGGCAGCTTGTCTTGGATCACCACCTGTTCTCCAAGTTGCGGGACTATGTGATTCACGAAACCCTCAAGGCTTTTTCCCGCAGACCCAATTAAAACGTCTAAGCTAGCCACATTGCTTAAACCACGAATAGCCCGGTCAATTTCTTCTCGCATCGGAAACGAGCCCAAATGTTCCAAGCCCTACGGGATGCCCCGGAAACAGACGATGCCATAGGCGCCCCATCATCTTTTTTTTCCGCTTTTTGGATTTCTCATACCAAGCCAGAAGTGAACGGCCCTGAATCTCAAAGCTTTCGACCAATTGACGCTGTGCAGAGGAATTCGGAACCAACCACGCCTCCTGCTTGCCCACTCCCGTGGAAATGACACCCAGGCCGTGGGAATGAGTGAATTCCAGATGTTGGGGATAATTGGCTTTTAGTTCATCCCAGAATCGCCAAACCCCAAAATCTCCTTCTCGGACATGTGTGTCATGAAAAAGAACCCACGCTCCTTTCGCTAGTTTAGGTTTCCAAGTTTCATAATCGTGACGGACAGCCTCATAAGTGTGAAATCCGTCAATATGAAGAAGATCAATACTTCCATCCGGGACCTTGGAAACTGCCTCGTCGAAGCTCATCCTCCAAAGAGAGGAGTACTCGGAGTACAGCTCCCGATTCCGACGAACCACCGATTCATAAATCGTCGATTCGTAAGCACCACTGTGACGATCACCCGTCCATAGATCAACCGCGTTGCAGCGGGTCTGCAAGCCGTGCTCGAGGACTGCCTGGCAAAAGGTGAAATAGGAATTTCCAGAATGTGTCCCCAGTTCGAAAAAAACCTGCGGCCGAACCACTCCAGTGAACCAGTAAGCGAAGGGCAGATGGCCTACCCAAGCAACAGGATCTTCAATCTGCGAGGGAAGGAAGCCGCGTCTTGGATGAGCGGTCTTCACTGTGAAAAACCTAAACTCATTTGAAATAGGTTAGCGACCTGCGTTGCCAGATCAAAATTCTTCTCTGCATACTTTCGACAAGCAGGCGCCATTCGTGCAAGTCTTTGAGGGTTTTTCAAAGCTTTTTCCAAGGTTGTCGCCAAAGAAGTACTGTTCACGCTCTCCGCAAGGAATCCGGTTTCATCTGGACGTATCATCTCAGGAATACCGCCAACCGCGAAGGCCACTACTGGAGTGCCGCAGGCTAGGGACTCCTGTATCGTACAAGGGGCGTTTTCCATTCTTGCTGGATGAACGTACAGGTCAGCGGCCCGATACGCCGCCACCAGCTCCTCATCCGAGTTTAGATTTCCAAGATATTGCTCGCCTGGCCGACTCTCCCCATGCCGACCAAAAAGAGCAAGAGTCGCATCGCGAAATGAGCCCGATTTCCAGGCCTCACGCAAAAGATCAAAACCCTTGCGCCGGTCCTTTAGGGAGTCTGCACCCGCCAATACCACCAACCCTTTGTCAGGCAGACCCAACTTCCGCCGAGCCGCTGTTCGATCTCCGAGCGAAAAGGACTTTAAATTAATCGGGTTGGGTAAAAACGTGCAGGAGCAGCCGGTGATTTGTCTCGTGAGTTCAGCCAGCCACCTCGACGGTGCAGTTAAAGTAACTCGATATTTTTCACCTTCCCCACATACGCTTTGCAACCTTGAACCCTGAAATCCTCCCGCCTTTGCCCCCTGCCCCCTTTCACCATCCACAACCGAATCTACTTCCCAGTATGATTGCTCGTCATAACCCAACGCCCACATATCGTGCAGCGTCCACAGCACAGGCGCATGTTGATGCGCTATCGAAATCATATCTTCTGACCAACCCCATTTGCCGCCCCCTGCTATATTATGGAACCAGATCAGATCGGGCTTTTCTTTCTGGAGCATGTTTTCCAAGCATTCATTAACTTTTGTTTTTCGCGCATTCCTTCGATCAGTAAAATGCTCGTAAAGTCTAGCCCATCCACGAGGTGGCTTGCCTGTCAAGACGCGGCCTTTTCCAATTGCCTGGTCTCCCGCCATTCGCTGGATGGTGAAACCTTCCATCTCCAGAAAATCCGACCATCGGTTGGCAGCACGAGCCGCACCCCCCAAAAACCCATGGTCTTGGATCATCGTGATGTTGTTGGGTGGATTTTGCAAATGGCGGGCCGAGGTTAAGCGAAAGACAGGATGATCCCTGCCGGATTCGGATTATCGATCTTTAAGGCAATCCCCCAAGATCCGCTCCGCACACTTCACAGTGGTATTCTCCCGGATCCAGCGATTGCTTTCAGCCTGCAGAAGTTCACGACGCTCAGGCCTGAGCTCCTGCGTCTTTTTTATCAGGTCATCCGCGGTACCGTAAATGATGGCATTTGCTTCTGAAAGGCCGTGGGGAGCACAAGGAATGGGCTTACGATCCAGATTTCTGAAACAGAGCAGCGCACCGTTTCCAGCCATTTCATAGTGACGCATACAGTCCCATCCCCCGCGTTTCATAGTAACCCCAAAGTAACTAGCCTGGAGATCATTGTAATATTCTTCCTCTGTAGAGAAAATGTACTGCACATTCCCTTTGAGATGCGCCGCAACCTCCGGATCGACAATGTGAGAGCAAAATAGTTTGGTTTTTTTTGATGGGATGTGAATTTTCTCCTCCGGATAGCTAATCGATATAGGGCGAAGTGGAACCGGTCTTGAAAACAGCCTGCGAACGACATTGGCCTGTTCGCGCTTATAGTATCGATATTCCTTGAGGATGGACAATCTCCGGTCGATTTCCCAAACGGGCACCTCTCCATCTTCCCCGTCGATAATCAAGGTATTTCGCCTGTGCAGACATGACTGATATTTTTTGAAGAAATGATCTTGCCGATGAATGCTGCCGATCAACACGAGGTCATAGAAATTATCCTGTAGTTTTTGGCCTATATCGTAACGATCTGCCCCATCATCCTCGAGCAGGCCAGTATAGAGGGTGAACCCTCTTCCCCAAAGCTTGTGATTCTTTGAGAGGTCATCCTTTTTATAAAGAATGTCTTTTCTTGGGTAATCAACCACTTGTGAGCCGAAAAGTCTTTTCAACCCGTGCAACAGTGAGTCGGGGACGTAGTCCTCGTGGGAATCCGTAAAGAAAAGTATTTTCACGATATGGGATTTGAGTAGAGCACCATGGTTTCAGTTTTTCGAAGAAGGGCAAACACTTGTAATACGCGACCTATCCCCTTGACATTGTCTTTTTGCGGAGTCCATTGATTCACAGTTTGCCCCGGCTATCCAGCACACCCCTCATTAGGTGTCGCAAGATGGCTAACTTATTGTTTCTCCAGAAACGATAAAAGGCGTTAGCGGAAAAGTTTTCACGGGTGAGGGCTTCGGGCCTTGGCTCATCCCTGAGCCAGGCATTAAACCAACGCTGGGTAATGCGCTCCCTGCGTTTTTTCTCCACATAGGCGAAATTGCTTGGCTCATCTTGGGCCATATTACTCTGCAATTCCCATCGTCGGGTCTCCTCCCACCAAAGAAATCCGCTGGAGTCCTGCCCAGAGTGGCGCCGGTATAAAAAATCCTCCTGAGGACGGATCCAGATCGGTTTTTCTTGGACGATTCTGGAAAAAAAGGCGACATCGGTACAACGCCCATAGGTAGTTGCCCACTCCATCCACTCGGTCAGCCGCGGCGACCAGAAATGGACAGCCGGCGGAAAGGGAATGAATGAATCGCAGTACCACCTTGCGAACTGCCCGGGGGTTTGCAGCATGGCCTCACGAAATTGGGCCGGAAGCAACGAACCATGAAGATTTCCGTCTGGATCGATTACTTCGCCACCGCAGGAAATCGCCCCACATTCAGGACGGGTCATGGCCGCCCTTACCATGTTGCGACAGAAGTCCCGCTTGAGCAGGTCGTCATCATGGAATACGCAAAGCCAAGGCTGTAGTGGAGAATCGCGGAATGCCCGGGCAAAGAATTGATGGGTGGGCATGTTCTGTTCCGGCTGACTCAGCTTGACCCCAGGGAAGCGCGCTAGAATTGGGGTGAAATCAAATTGGCTTCGGTTGTCATGGATTTCCACATCTGCAAATGATTCACTCTGGTCCAAGGCCGATTCGAGACAGCGAACAAGGTATTGGGGCCTTTCATAGGAGAGAATGCGGAGCGAGATACGAGGAAGAGTACTCACTACAGCCTTCGACCGGAAATGTCTCTTTTCCCGAAAACACGATCGCGAAGCTTTTGCCAAAGGGTTCTTCGGCCTTCGAGCCTCTCATAATGTCTTTGAAAGACGAGGTCATCCAGCCGCCGGTCGACTTGGTTCGTCGAGGAGGCAATCAGGGGAAACGGCAGTGGCTGGATCCTGTGCATTTCCAGATCAGCGAATTCCCGCTCCACGGTGTGCGTCGCCTGTTGGTCAAAACCAATGTTTTGGACCAGATTGACCCGGGGAATGATGCACATCATTCGGTGAGCCCACAGGGATAGTGTCCACCGGTAGTCCCATGCATCGAGCTGCTTGGCATAGGTCCGTTTAAAACAGCGTTGCCAATATGCCCATTCCTTTCGTGAGAGCCCCATCCAGTTTTCTTTCCGGATTCGGGAAATCTCCGCCTGCAGGCTCTCGTCTCGGTCAAAGAACTTCCAAGCCCGCCTCCAGGTGCCCCACCCCCAAGAATGATGATAGCGGGTGAACCGGTAGCTGGCAGTTCCGGGCCAATCGTCAGGATGGTCATAATTGTTTCCACAGATTGCTCCCACCGACACTTTGTCTCGATATTGTTCCAGAAGCTCCGCTGTGAACCGGAAAAAGTCTGGGCCCGGCAAGGTGTCATCTTCCAAGACGATGGTTTCGTCCACCCTCTCAAAAATCCAGTCAAGACCTCGGGAGACGCTGAGATAAGATCCTAGGTTGCTCTCCCGTTCCAGCACTTCCCATCGGCAAGGCCAATCAATCGCCTCGCGGAAAACTTTTCGCGACTCCTTCACCCCCTTTTGTACGTCCGGTTTTCCTCGCTTCGGACCATCGGACACGCCGAAAACAACCGGAGGGCGGGCCTCACGTACTTTTGCCATCACCTGCCTCAGATGGTCGGGCCGACGGTAAAAGAACACGCTCACCGGGGTCTGCAGTCGCCAACTCATGACTTCATCACTTTCAGAATTTGTTCAATCGGCCTCAAAACTCTGCGGTCCAAGCGAAGGTCATAAAGCCGGCGCCACCAAGGCAGTGGATCTGCCTGCCCACCCCACTCCCCCGTTCCGTGATGAATCGCGACAGATTCCACCTGGGACTGGCGCCTGGGTTCGGCACCAAAGTAATCCCGGTGATAAATACGGACTTGCGGGGTCTCCAAATATTCAAAGTCACCGCTTGGCGGAATCTCTTGGCCGGAAAACAGGGGGAGGATTTCTTCCGTGAAGAATGTGTTGTTGATCACTGCCCGGCCGAGCTTCTCATAACGTCCCCGGATATTTCGCAGTAGCGGAAAATCCGGCGGGGCAGTAATCCAGCACGTGGCCAAGGCACATTTTCGGAGACGGTTTTGCACGGAGTGAAAACCTAGTGTCATCCGGTTGCACCCAACCAGCTCGCCGGGGCTTTTTCGCAGTTCCACATCCGTGTCCAGATAAAGACCGCCGTGCATAAGCAGGGCGTGCAGCCGTATTAGGTCCGAGGCAAAAGCCATCCGACCTGACTTCATCATGGCCTGCACATATGGATGATCCATCGGACTGTTGGACTCATCCCATCTGCGGATCTCCCATCCAGGCAAAAAGTTTTTCCAGCTAGCCAGACACTTTTCACCAAGCGGACTTAGGGGCTTCCCGCCCAGCCAGACATAATGGATGATTTTGGGTATCACTTTATTTCAGAAAAACCTGATCGAATTTCCGCATCACGGCCTCGGGCTGGTACGGCTTGAATTTTTCCATCCGCCCTCCGGACTCCGTCCTCAGGCCTCTTGCATCTGCCGGATGACGGAGAAATTCACAAAGCTCTTGAGCATTCTGATAGGGTACCGCCGTATCCCCCAAAATCTCCAGATGCGCCCTCTCGGGTGATCCCGCATACGTCAGAACCGGTTTTCCGATCATCGCAAATTCCAAACAAGAGAGCCCAAAAGTCTCACCCCTCATCCTTCCATGTAGCATGGCGTCGCAGCTGTTGAGAAACAGTCGTTTGCGAATAGGATCTGCCGTTGCAGGCAAAAACCTAATATTGGGTAGGCTGGTGGCCCCTGGAAACTTTCGGGTGTTGAGAAAAAGAAAACAGATTTGGGGATGCCTCCGTGCGGTCTCTACAACCGCCTTCTGCACCCATGGGATGTCGAATGAATCATCTCCTCCATGACGCCCGTACACTACCGCGTTATTCGGTATGCCGACCTCCACTTTTAGATCTCCAACTTCCTCCGCCAGTTGGACCATGTGCGGAACCCAGGGCGCTTTCCCATAAGCCATGACCTCGGAAAGCCAGGGCGAGACGTAGGCGTATATGTCCCCGTGGAACTCCGATTCACGAAAAATGGCATGGATACCTGTCGTAACGCTCCTTGAAAAGACACCGTCATTAAATCCGTTCTTAATGCAGTAGAAAAAATCCGCTTTCTCTTCTTTGAGGATGCCTTCACGCTCTTCGGCTGTACGATAAAACCGCAAGGATGCGATTCCCCTCATTCTTTTTGTTACCGGATGCTCTTCTCCGCCTTCCTTCCATGGCATCAGAAACAGGGATTCATTGCCCAGGATTTCATGATTCCCCTTGGCATAATCCATCATGGCAACCTCCGTACCTCGGTAACCGAGATAGGAGCTATGAAAGGCGATCTTCATTTCTTATCAGCGGTGGCTTTGGCTTTCAGCTTGTAATACTCGTCATCATGAAAAAAGAATCGCAGCTTGTACCCCAAGCCTTCAAGGAAACGGCACCACTTTGGATCGGGACTACGATTTTCCACAATCACCCATTGAGGCTGGAGTTTTTTCTCCTCTAAGCTTTTCCAGATCTCGGTAAATTCTTTCAGTTGGTGAATTGCCAACAAATCGATCGAGGACTTCCATGCCGATATTTCTCCGGCTCCCAGTACCCGGCATTTCCGCGCTTTCAGCAACTGTTCTTGGCTCCTGCGCCCTTGGAGTTGGACGCCACCATTCCACCCATAAGATAATTCCAGTTCCAACGTATGGCTCCCCACGATGCCATTCCCACCAACTTCCAAGAATTCTCCACCTTTTTTGGGCTTTAAGAAAAGCTTCCAAAAAGCATGGTTCTGCTCTTTTTGGCATTCTAAGAGATCTGATAAACACCAGCGGTAGAGCAGCCCTTTTCTACGTTTTTCATGTGCCCAAGGGAAAACCGATGGGATTAGGGGATAGACCAAGGCTTTCCAAAGCCGCCCGGGATTCATGGAAACCACCTTCGGCTGGAAAGCCTTCTGGGTTCTGCTTGAATGCGAGACTCTTGAATCTGACACTGCCAACCCTTTTCGAGCCCATCCTTGCCGCCCTTCCACGGCCTCTGTTGAACTGGATGGAAACCTGCGTGTTTCCGCCCATCCCGTCGGGAAGGGTTGTGACTCCCCGTCGTGTGGCGGTCGTGAAGTCGGAATATTGCGCCCACATTTACGCCCGACCCTGGTCTGGTGGGAGCCTTCGGGAGCTGGCGCTGTCCACCCTGAAGACCTTCGGACCCCTCAGCCTTTTCACAAGGCACCAGTCCGATTTTGTTATTGTACGACTTCCCAACGATCCGGAATGCCAGATCTGGAGGGAGTTCTACGCCGAGGATCCCGACCCGCAGGCTAGCGCGAAGATCCATGAAAACGTGGCCAACTACCGCGCCCCGGGAGCGCCGGATTCCTGCCCATCCCAAGGAGATTTCGCGGTGGATCCAGAAGCGGTGGATTGGTCTCTCTACGATGCCGTTATCGTGCAAGATGTCTGCCTGCCGGAAAGAATAGTTCGCAAGTTCCCCTCCGTTTTCTGGTCCTACTGGATCGGGGAAACCGGTGGCCCGTCGTTTAAGGCCTCGTCCCGCCGCCCCTCCCCGGGATATCGCTTTTTTTTGAATGGAAGTTCTCGTCGCTGGCGTGTTCGCCCTTCTTTGCGCTATCATATTCTTGAGTTCCCCTACATTCTTCAGGATTCCCAAACTCACGTGCGGCTGGGGGCCAAACTGTGGCGTGAACGTTCTGGAATCCTTTTGGAAGTGAATACCGCCCGATCCATCTCACCCGACATTTTAAGACGGCTTGAAACCATCGGGCCTGTCGCGGAAAACATCGGATTACCGGCCGAACGTCTCGACCGTCTCCACCGTTCGAGATATTTTGTTCAGATGATCCCCAAACGCCTTTGGGGCAACTCGCTCAATGAAGCAGTGGCTGCCGGGTGCCTCGCCATGGCCAATCCAGACTCCATGCCCAACAACCGCTCACTCCTGATGCCTAGACTTGCCCCATCAGACTGGGAATCCATGATCCGCCTTTTAGAGGACATGGAGCGTAACCGTGAACGAGCTGAACAGGAACAACAAAGGCAACAAGCCATGTCGAACTGGCTTCTTTGTGACCGACCTCTCTCAGAATGGGAACAGAGGATGGAAGCCTTCAGGAGGAACCCAAAATGACGAACGAACTTCCCGTTCTTTCCCTTAACTTTTCCGACTGCCCCATCCATCTGGAGAACTTCTTTGTTCGGGTTCTTTCCCAACGCTATCGCCTGAACCGGGAAGAGCGGCCGGAATTTCTGGTTTATGCTCTGACTGGACACCGTCATCGGCTTTATAACTGTACGAAGATCTGGACCCACCATGAGGTCTATCGACCGAACTGGAGGGAGTGCGACTACGCTGTTCTTCCTTTTCTTGGAAACGACCCTCGCCATTACTATCTGCCTATCTATGCCTATAGCCGGCCTCCGGAACCGCTGATTCGTCGGAATCCGAATTGGGATCAGATCCGAGAGACCAAAACTAGGTTTTGTGCGCTTCTTTCCGCTTATGTCGACCGGACAGTCCGGCATCGGATGGATTTTTTTCATGAGCTTAACCGTCGCAAGAAGGTGGATTCCATTGGACGGGCTGCCAACAACACCGCTTGGAAAGTCCCCAGCGGGCATGAGCCTAAGCTGGAAGCACTCCGACCGTACAAGTTCAACATCGCCTTTGAAAACAAAGAGTTGGAGGGGTGGACGACGGAGAAGATGTATGACCCCTTAGCTGTTCACACTGTCCCCATCTTTTGGGGTGATCGAAAAGCCGTGAAATACTTTAACCCGGATGCCTTCATTAACGCATATGATTTTAAAAATCTCACTGATCTGGCAGATTATGTTTGTGCCGTCGATCAAGATGAGAAGTTGTTCCGCAAATACCTTGAGGCTCCGCCATTTCGGGACAACACACCCCCTGACGTTTTTTCTGAGGGCCGGCTCCTCGATTTCATGGGGAACATTTTTACCAACCCGATTAGGCCCGTTGCCCAGCGCCGTTGGTTTTTTCACCTGACCAAATGGCGCCTAGCTAAGCGCAATAAGTTGGAAACGGAGTAACCTTCGTGGCTGCCGCATCGCCAACTTCCAGCACAAAGATTCTCGAATGCCCCGCTCGGGCGGACAGACGATACCCCTTCTCTGCCAGATAATTTTCAAGCCTTCCCTCTTCCTTGTCACCACACTCTGCACAAATGCAATTGGGGCGGCATCGCTGCCAATCGTTGCCTGAAAGAATCTCCCAGTCCATACCTTCGCAGTCCACGTTGAGGAAATCGACTCGCTGTAAAAGTTCGGGAAAGCGGTCAAGTAGACTCGGAAGGGACACCACCGGAACTACCCTCACGGGATGCCGGGCTTCATCCTTCCGAGCAAGCACCCTGCTTAGGGTATGCTCCGGGTTATTCTCGAAAAAGGCCGTGCCATCAGTTTTCCCAACAGCTGCCTCAAGGACTACATCGCGGTTTCGACGGCTCCGGAGTAGCTTGACGAGGGTGGGGTTGGGCTCCACAAGGAGCCCGCGCCAACCCCGAAAGCGATATAGGTGATAAGTGTTCGAGAAGCGAACTGGATGATTGGCCCCGATGTCCAGATAAATGCCGGCATCCTTCCCTAGGATTTGCTGGATCAGCACGTCTTCGCCGTACTGGGAGAAACTTAGGCGGATATCGCGCCACTCACACTCCGTCGCCCCCACCTCCTTCCGGCTGAGCCAGCTAATAAGTTGCCTTCGAATGCTCATTTCGGGATTTGTTTTTTTTAGAAGCGACCTAATGCTATTTTCAGATTTCCAAAGCCTGAAGAATCTTCTTTAAAACCTCACGCTGGGGCTTGATTCCTACCGACGCATCGCCGCGCTTTTCCGACTATATCCAATTGCTCAGGTCCCGGATGACATCTGCGCGGCAGGTCTGCTGCCGCACACGGGCCTCGATAGCAGGGATTAAGGTATTGCCTCAAAATTTGATCTGTTTTGAAAAGTAATTCTATTTCTAGGAATACATCAAGATAGGTCGACCGATTTCTGTTATATCTTTCAAGTCATTGGCCACGCTTTTGCGCGTTTTTGGCGTCCTCAATCTCTTTTATCCCAACGGTCTAAAGAATCCTCAATCGCTTCCTCTACGGGCCGCAGGACCACGCCTGCCTGGGTAATTTTGGCAGGGTCCAGCAGACAGTTGGAGCGCGGGGCAGAGGCTCCAAAACGGTAAAACTCGTCATCACTTTTCCAATATTCCGGCTTCCACGCCGGTTTAAGTTTTTTTCGGATTTTTTCCACAACCTCACGGGTGGAGACATAATCAGGGTTTACGATGTTGTAAACTCCGCCAGCCCTGCCCTTCGTCCAGATATCAAAGCATGCTTTTACAAAGTCCGCGCGATGGCTCACGGAATTCCAATTCTGATATATTTTCGGATAGCGCTGGAGCTTGGAAAGGTAGTTGCGAGCTCCATCAAACTCATCAAAAGGGATCCTCAATCGCCAAACATAAAATTCAGGGAAGCCTAGAAGGATTTTTTCTGCCACGGCTTTGGTTCCGCTGTAAAAGCTGCAGTTGGCATGCTCAAAGCAGAAATTAGGCTCATCATCCTCTGCGAAGCCTTTCACTAGCGGCGACTTCTGCCCCAGAAGTTCACTGATCAGCGGTTCAGTTAGACGGTCCTCCACCCCCCAAGATCCATCCTTTCTCTGGATTTTTGCGCCCTGATAAATACAGCCGGAAGAAACCGTTCCCAATTGTACCCCGGCGATCTCACAGGCCTGCGCAACGGTTTGGGCTAAAGCCACATTTCCTGTCAAAGTTTCAGCTCGCTGTTTTTCACAGGCATCCACATTGGGCTTGCCCGTAAATCCGGCTGCATTGACGACAAGCTCAGGCTTTTCCCTGCGCAGCGCGGCTAATAAAGCTCGAAAATCAGCATAGTTCAGTTCAGTGCGGGACACGGGGCGAGCGGGCACCTTTATGGATTTAGCACCAGCAATAAATGCCTGCCCAATGTAACCGGAAGCTCCAAGAACCCAGATCATACGCGCGAAAGGCTGTTCAACATTTGATTGGAATTTGAATTAGAAAAATGGCCTGCCCGCAATCCGGAGCAATCCAAGAGCCGCTCCTGATTTGGAATCAAGTTCGACCGGCCACAGATTGTATCTTTCATTTCGTTAACTCTCCCCTTTGCTCTCACCAGTAACATCCCTGCTCCACGCGGTCCCGGTTTGCGGGCATTTCCGATGAGTCAGCGGAAATCCATGCATCGTTATAAATGCCATAGTTTTCCCAACGCTTCCCTTTAATACCGAAGAGCAGTTGTGTTTCGCCACCGAAGTGGATGGCGCTTCGCCCCGTCTTCTTGATGCGTGCCGCTAGGGGTAACGACCAGGCTCCAGCCCCGATCAGGGCTACGTCGAATTTTCTGTTCAATATCTCTTCCGAGATTTTTTCAAGACCCTCTTCCCAGCTTTGATACGGACTAGGCTCCAGATGAGATTGAAAAGGGCATCGCACTATTTCACAGGTCTTTGCCGGCCCCTCCCAGGCGCCACTCAATTTTCTTTTGGGGTCATGAATCATCCGAAGCTTCGGCAGTTGCCGTCGGACGCTCTGAACAAAGGGTGAAATCACCAGCCAGCGAAAAGGCAGCAGCGCGGGCACTAGGGGTCGACCCAACTCCTCCAAGGGAAAGTTCCGGCTGCCGGGGGCTAGTTCATGGATCAGCTCCTTCTCATAAGCCTCGAGGAAAGGATCCGTTTGCCAAGCACACAAAATATCTGTGGCGCCGATGGAATCCCGCATGATGGTTTGCCACCGGGCAAAGGCCTCTTTATTTACGGGAAAGAAACCTGCGTTGTTCATAAGACGCCGTGCGGGTCTTTCCCAACTCCAGCCCGGAGGCCACGGTGGGCGTATAAGGTGATCTCCGTATTCAAGAGCCAAGAGTTCCGCTCCGCCGATCTTCCCTGCAACAAAAGGCTCTTCTTCACGAAGAGCCGCCACCACTGCTTCGATATCTGCCATAGGCCGGGGCAAGGTCGATTCGGCACTGAAGTTCACTAGGCGGTTGTTAGCCCGCCGCAGGTTGCCGGAAAAAACTCGAAAAGCATTCCTAATGTGCCACTTCATCTGCCACCCTCCGGCTTTCCATGTCGCACACTTATTGGTCCGTACGTTGGCAAACTTAGAGCCTTGCCCGTCTTTCGGATAAACCGCCCCAACTTCGCTCGAATCGAATTAAAGTTCACAACCATTTACTTCCGAAATCCATCTCTCGACCATCGGATCAATCCTCAATCAACCCCTTTTCACGAAACAGCTCCTCATCCCTCTGACTCTTAAGACTCAAACGCCAATCTGGCGGCAGGGGAAAACGAGTTTCTGTCTTGTGAATCTTCATCCGGGGTTTGGGTAGTTCTTGTTGCAGTTCCATGATCGGAACACCTCGGTCGACAAACCACCATTTGGAAGCCTGGAAAGATGCTCCAGCAGCATGACCCCCTTGAATTACAGGGATTTTCAGGGGAACCGGCGTTTGTAGTTTTGCCGCCAGTTCAATCTGCAGATTTAAAATCTTCTCACACTTTCCCATTCCCACAAAATAATACAGCGTCACCAAGAGCACGTTGATCCCGGTGGCAAGACAGGCAAGCCCCCCTAGCCACCTCATACCCGCACCCATTAACCCATCGACCCTCAGCCTTTTGAAGTCAGCCGCCAAAACTGTCATCAACATCGCAGTCAACAAAAGCCAATTTTGTGGAGTCCACCTTGCCCACCAGACCTGAGATCCAAAAGAAGAAGCCGCTGTGGCCAGAAAGAGGAACCACCCAGGCCAATATGTGGATTTTCCCAGAATAGCTAGAATGATACATCCCGTTCCTGCCAGAAGCAGGCTTGTCGAGAAGAGCGGTCCAAAACCACCCGCTCGGGGATCTGGAGTTAGCTCCTCAACTGATCGTAATTCCCTTCTCTGTATCCAGAAAGGTGGTTTTAGATGTAGAGAATCTGGCATGATCTCCATGTAAGAGCAGGAGCTGACAATAAATTGCTGGATACGATCTAGTTTTTTAAGCGTCTCGATTTGACTGGCACCGCTACCTATGCCGTAACCCGGGGTTTCGATTTTCGTGGCTTGCTGCAAGTATCCAAGATTAAGGGGGGCATACTGGCCAATAGAACGGATATAGACACCGAGCGGCCAACTGACCGCAATAGCCACCACAAAAAGCAGCAATACCCGCTTCCAGCTTCGACTTACCCCTGCAAGAAACAGCAGAAAGATTCCGTCAATAATAATGGCATAGAACACCCCGGAGGTCTTACATGCGGCGGCACTTACAAAAGCTGCCACCAAAGCCAGCACTCCGTCCAACCCGATGGGTCCGGAGGCCAGAATTCTCAACATTGAAAAGAGCAGGCAGGTAATCAGCGAGGCCACGTGGCCGTCGATCTGGAAGCAAGAAATCTGGTAAACCGCCACCGGATTCAGCGCCGTAACCGCGGAAAGGAACCAGAGCTTCCATCCTGCAAAGTTCAAGGATTGGAGCGCCGAGGAAACAAAACAGAAGCAGATCCAGATCAGGGTGAGGTTGATCCCCTTGCCCGCCTGCCAACTGCCGGTGATATGGGCCAGAAATCCAGCAAGCACGTGCCCAAAGGGATAGGCATTCAGGGCGGGATCTCCTTTCATTAGGTTTCGTACGGTGATTCCCCGGGTGGTCATCCCGTCCCAGCTGAAGTCGGTGAAATGACCCAAGATCGAGCTGAACAAAATGGGCAACGCCAAGCCAACTACTGTCAGTGCCAGCGCAATTATAAGCTGCCGCCAGAGTGAGCTTACCAACCACCGACCACCGACCACTGACCCCTGCTGTCTGTCCTCAGCCTTCTCTCTTTCGCCACCTTGAATCTTGCCCCCTTCCACTTCCCGCTTTCCGCTACCAACAAGCAGCATTCCCCCGAACGTCACCACGATCCAGACCACCGAGTGCCATGCTTGAATCTTCCCCCCGTGCATCAGGGCATAGACAAGTAATAGATAAAGGCTGACCCAACCGGTCAACATTCCCACGCCGAGAGGCCAGAGATAGTTAGTGAATCGAAACTTGATCGCCTCGGCATTCATTGGGTCATTCGGAATCGCAGATAGGAGAATGAAGATGGGATATAGGTGCGCTTTGCGATTGAAACGTTTCCTCCATAACTAACGCCAAAAAACCTAATAGGCTGTAGCATACAGTCTGCAGGCTTTCTTCATCTTAATCCTCATCAATTAGCCCCTATATCCCATCAATCATCCTCACCCTAATCCTAAACATCATCCCCAACAGTCAGCCCTATTTTCGAAAAAATTTAACATTAGGGAGCATGGCAAAATGGCGATCTTGGGTCCACAATTCCGCCTGCCAAGCCTGGGCGGTCGCATACACCAGGGCATCTGCTAGGGAGAACTTGTGCCGGTGGGCCAAGCGGGCGGCAGAATCCGCCAAGGCCGCATCCATCGGAACGAACTCAAAACGGGAAAGTGCCCGCAGGGCCAGTTCCATGGATGGCTCGCCGCCTTGAGACAGGGTGTAGCGCGCCACTTCATATCGAACGATGGCCGGCACCAGCAATCTTCCTGCCCGGAGCACCGGCTGATACAACTTTGCGCGGGAAGATCCGCTGAGCAGCTCAATCCAGCCGGAACTGTCCAGAACGACCGTCAAGGAATCGACCGGTCAGCTTCATCGCGAAGCAGGCTTTCCTTCACGGGCAACCCCTTCAGAAGACCGGGGATTTCCTGGAGGCTGGGCTCTTTCACCAAACGCAGTCCGGTGGCCTCCTCGATGGCTTGAAGCCTGGTGCCCGAAGTGATGCCGAGCTTCCGCCTGGCCTCACGAGGGATGACGATCTGATATTTGGAGGAGACGGTGACCGCAGTCATGAGCATAGTGTAAGCACTTTTTTATCGATGTCAAATCGCTTTACGTTTTTCCCCCCCCGCCTCTTCACTGCTTGGTAAGCGTAAACCCACCTACCAGCCTTCAGACTGCTGGCTCTCTTCATCTTGATCTTCATCAATCAACCCCCATATCCCACATTCAAAATCCTATATCCTATCAATCATCTTCATCAATCAGTCTTCCCTTTCTCCCGCGGCCAATGGCGCGCTAACTACCCCCCGTCCAATCCTCCACCTTAAGTCCGGTCACCCGTTGAAACTCCCCTCGGTTATGGGTCACCAATGTGGCGGACAGGGACAGGGCATGAGCGGCAATCAATAAATCCATCGCCCCGATCGAACGTCCTACCTTTTCGAGCAAGGGTCGGATCTTGCCATAAGCCTGAGCCGCCTCCTCCCCGTAAGGCATAATTTCGAGGGGGAGAAGAAACTTGGCCAGGGCCGCTCGGTTTTGCTCTTTCCGGCTGCTTTTTCCCACTCCGTACCAAAGCTCCGAGACGGTGACGGAGGAAACCGCCACGGATCCGACGGCTTGACGGGACAGACGGCGCGCCACCCCCGGATATCTGCGGTTAATCAAGAAAATGCAGTGGTTGGTGTCCAGCAGGTGCATTAGCCCCGCAGTGGTGCGCGATCCTCGTGTTTCGGCTGCTTTCTTTCGGCCATAAACCCGGGGGAAAATTCTCCACAGGCCTCAAACAGGGCCTCCCATGAATCTTTCCTGGGCAACAACACCAAGGCCGAGCCCACCTTGCGGTAGTGGACGTCCGTACCCTCAAAGCGGCACTCCTTGGGTAGTCTGACCGCCTGACTTCCCCCTGTCTTAAAGAGCTTAGCCGTCTTCACAATTTGTATCTATGCAATATATATACACAAGTCAATCCCAAGCTCAACACCTGCCTGGCTTTTTAGTCATTTCCCTCGCAGCCATGGAGTGAAACTTTGCAGCTGAAACGCTCGCTCCATCACTAACACCTAAAAGCCTATTAGTCTTTAGCCTATAGCCTTCAGGCTTCCTCCATCTTAATCCTCATCAATCAACCCCATATTCAATATCCCATATCCTATCAATCATCTTCATCAATCAGCCCCCATATCCAATCTTCCTCCCCATATCCCATATTCAATATCCTATATCCTATAATTCATCCTAATCTTCAACTTAAACTGGCTCCCGCGGGCCACTTCCCCCCTTCGGCAACCCTCTATATCCTATATCCCATCTTCTCTCTCCCGCGCGCCAAAGGCGCGCTAACCGAGCCAAGGCGTATACTCAGGAATCAATTCCCTGATCTTCTGCTTAGCGTTTGCCGTGTTCCCCCTGCTTGCCTCTTCAATGATTCCGTGGATGGACTGCTCAAGTTGATCCCCATCCATTTGGTGCCCGCTCTGCGGCTTCAACCTCCAGATTTTCGGATGTTCAGTTTTCTCCGTCACTTCTTCGTTGTGACTCAGTTCCTCATATAACTTCTCCCCCGGCCGCAGACCAGTGTAGCGGATCTCGATCTCCCTTCCCGGCTCAAAGCCGCTGAGCTCGATCAGTTGGCGCGCCATGGCTTCGATCTTCACTGGCTCTCCCATATCCAGAACGAAGATCTCCCCTCCCCTCCCCAATCGCCCCGCACTCAGCACAAGCCCCACTGCTTCCGCCACGCTCATAAAGTACCGTGTTACCTCCGGATGAGTCACCGTCACCGGCCCGCCAGCCGCAATCTGTCGCCGGAAAGTGGGAATCACGCTTCCGGAGGAACCAAGCACGTTGCCGAACCGCACAGAGGTAATCTTCATGCCGGGACTCTGTCTTTGCAGAATCTGCAGGCCTAGCTCGGCCAGCCGCTTGCTCGCCCCCATCACGTTGGTGGGGTTGATCGCCTTGTCGGTGGAGATCATCACAAAGTCCTTCGTTCCATATCGAGCCGCCAACTTGGCCAACCCCACGGTCTTAAGGGAGTTGTTGGTTAGCGCCTCCCCCACCTGCTGCTCCATGAGCGGTACGTGCTTGTGGGCGGCCGCATGAAAGACCAGATCGGGTTTTTGTTGCTGGAAGACGGTCTCCATCCGCTTTTCATCCCCCGCGTCGGCCACGATTGCGATAACTTCACTGCCTGCCCCATCCTCTTTCAGCTCCTGTTCGATCTCGAAGAGGGCCGGCTCACTTCGTTCAATTAGAACCATGCTTTTGGGATGGCAGGCCCAAATTTGACGGGCCAGCTCGGCCCCAATCGTACCTCCGGCTCCGGTCACCAGGACTTTGCGACCGGTAATCCAAACCGAGCTAGCTGGGGCCTCCATTTCGACGGATTCCCGGGCCAGCAGGTCCTCGAACTCCACCGGCTTGATCCGGTCCAGATGCAAATGGCCGTTCACCACGTGATGAATGGTCGGAATCGTGCGTACGGGTAGATTTAATCGACGGCACTGCGCCACCACGGCCCGGGTGCGGGAGGGGTCGGCAGTGGGCATGGCCAGAATCACTTCATTCAAATCAAGATGGCCGGCGTTTTTTCGCAAACTGGCCAAATCACCCAAAATGGGCACCCCATGCAATCGGGTATGCGCTTTTTTCTGATCATCATCAAAGATGGCACAAACGTCCAAACGAAGATTAGGCCTGGCCAGAAGCTCCTCCACCAAGGCAGCTCCGGCGGAACCCGCGCCATAAACGGCTAACCTTTTCTTTTTTCGACCCAAGGGCATTTTTCCCATGTAGCGCTCCCTTAGTAGTCGGAACATGAGGCGCGCCCCGATCAATCCGCTGGAGGCAAACACAAAATTGATCATGATGACCCCCCGGGGAGGGCTTAAGTGGCTCCATCCAAAATACCAGCATGCCAACATACCCAGCGAGGAGATGAGAGTTGCATAAATAATTTTTTGGGCGTCGGGCAATCCAAAATAAGAAAGCAGGGAGCGGAACTGGCCAAAAAGCCAAAGGGAGGGAAGGGTTAAACCCAGGCTGAGAACCAGACCCAGTTTGAATCGGTCCATATAAGGGGCCGGGTAAAGGTCGAAGCGCAATTGAAAAGCCAAATAAAGGGAAGCCATCAGGATCGACGAGTAAAGAACCTGTAGAGTTATAACTCTGGAATACTTATTCCAAATATTCATGGAATTCATTATCTATAATAATAAGCAATTAAGCAAGAGGAAGCAGCCTAGTTGAGGTTGAAGTTTAGGTTTAGGCAGGCAGAAAATCCTGATTTGCAGGTAGTTGGAGGTTTGAGGTTCAGTTGCCCCAAATAAGCCACTACCAACACCTTGCTTGTCGCCCTCATGACTTGCACGGACTTGCCACCATCGCTCTTATACAAAGCGGGGGGGATTTGTAATAGAAAGTAATAGAAAGGCTCCCTCCATAACTAACGCCTAAAAGACGACCTTACCCCTAACACCCTTAAGTCTGTAGACCACAGCCTCTCCTCATCTTCAACCTAATCTGACTCTGTCGCCCCTTCCCCATCCACACACTGTTAAGAAAATATACTTAAAATAGTTCCCCGTTTTTCAAAGTTTTCCTTACTTATTTTTCTCTCGTTCCCAAAAACTCCGGCATGGTTGCGTATCCCTTGGCACTGATTCCTCTGCGCATCACAACCTGTAAAATAGTCATCCATAGAATTTTTAAATCCAGCAAGAAGGACTGGTGATCCACATACCAAATGTCTAATTTAAACTTCTCTTCCCAGGTCAAAGCGTTCCTGCCGTTCACTTGCGCCCAGCCGGTGATTCCCGGTTTGACCTCCATGCGGCGCGCTTGGAACGGCGTGTACCGGGGCAGATACTCCATCAATAGCGGCCTTGGCCCCACCAGACTCATATCTCCCTTCAGTATGTTCCAAAGCTCAGGCAGTTCGTCCAGACTCGTGGAGCGAAGGATTTTCCCCAAAGAGGTAAGGCGAGCAGCATCCGTTTCCAACCAAACCTCTTGGAATGAAATATCACGCATGGTTCTGAATTTGAAAATGATGAAAGGCACACCATTGAGACCTGTGCGTGTTTGCCGAAAAAGCACGGGTGATCCCATCGTGATCCTGATCAGGATGGCGATAAGGACCATGAGGGGTGCCAACACCACCAAACCCAAGGCCGAAACCACCACGTCAAAAATACGCTTTTGGATCATTTTCCTAGTTGGCCGCTTGCTGTTAGCCGTTGGCTGTCGCTTTAGGGCTAAGGTCTTAGGTCTAGGTACTTAGTCCTCAGTCCTTTGCCCTCCTCCACCCATCTCCTAAACAGTCTTCGACTTGAACTTCAACTTAAACTAACCACCACGCACCTTTGGCGCGCTCACCGGCCTCGCCTACCGAAAGCAGCCCCCTACGACTTCAATCACCCTGTTCCGGTCTCTGTCGGTCATGGATGAACCTGACGGCAAGCAAAGCCCATCACGGAAAAGTCGATCACTAACACCCCTTCCGTGATATTCAGCTCCTTTGAAAACAGGCTGGAGATGCATCGGTTTCCAGATGGGCCGAGCTTCGATGTTTTCTTTTTCCAAGACTTTGCGGATATTTTCACGGTCCGTCCCTGCTTTTTTGGCGTCCACCGTTAGGCAAGTAAGCCATCGGGTTGACCGACCCCAAGGCGCCTCAGGCTGCATTTTGACTCCGGGCAAATCGGAAAAGGCCTCGGCATATGCCTGGAAGTGCTCTCGCCTTCTTTTCACTCTTCTTGGTAAATCCCGCAATTGGGAATGCCCCACCGCCGCCAGCAAATTGCTGAGACGATAATTATACCCCACTGTCTTATGTTCGTAATGGGGAGCGGGCTCCCTTGCCTGTGAGGCCAGTTTCCTTGCCAGATCGGCAAGCTTGCGATTATCCGTCACCAACATCCCTCCCCCTGAGGTGGTGATGATCTTGTTGCCGTTGAAGGAGTGGATGCCCATCAGACCAAAGGAGCCGGGAGCTTTCCTTCGATTCTTATAAGTAGTTCCTAGAGCCTCAGCCGCGTCCTCGATCATCGGCACTCCATGTTTCAGGCAAATTTTTTGTATGGCATCAATGTCGGCCGGCTGCCCGTACAGGTGCACGGGAATGACCGCCTTGATTTTTTTACGGGATTTCCTAGTTAAGACAGCATCGAGAAGTTCTGGGTCCAAGTTCCAGCTACTCTCATCGGAATCGACAAAAACAGGCTGAGCCCCCTGAAAAAGGATTGGGCTGACGGATCCGATGAAGGTCAGGCTCGGCACCACCACTCTGCTGCCGGGCCCAACGCCGAGCATTCTTAATGCCAGGTGGAGCGCGGCTGTTCCGGAATTCGTCGCCACCGCATGAGCCGAACCTGTCTGGACGGCAAACTCCTTTTCGAAAAGATCAACTTCCGGCCCGAGCGGCGCAATCCAGCCTGAATTCCAAGCTTTTTCCAAAGATTTTCGATCCCTCTTTGAGACGTCGGGAGGGGAGAGATATAACTTTTTCTTCAATTACTTTTTCTTTTTACGATTTTCACTGGGCATCCGTAAGCAAGTGCACCAACAGGGATATCGCGATTAACGAAGCTCATGGCACCTACAACCGCGTTTTCTCCGATGGTAACCCCGGGCATTACTACAGAGTGGCTTCCAATCTTGGCATTTCGCCCGATCACCACTCTGCCCCGTTTCCCGTCAATCGTGGAAACCGAGTAAATCGAGCAGTGGGAGCCAATCTGGGATTTGTCCCCAATCGAGACTCCTTCTTCCGCTTGCACGTAGGAAAACGCGCCGATATCGGTGTCCCGCCCAAGAATGAGTTTTTGAGGATGACTGACAATCCAACCGTATTTTGTAGGCTTGGCATGCCTTATAAAAGGCTTTTTCCATAATTTTTTTTTATTCGAACGCTGAGAGGATTTCATGAGTTAACCTCTAAATATTTTTACGAGTTGCGCATTTACTAAGCGAACATCATACTTTTTTCTGGCTAGCGCTAGGCTTGTCTGAGCCATCTTTTTAATTTTTTTTTCAGAATGCTTTACAAGCATAATCATTTTATCGGCTAAAGCTTCAGAGCTTTGTGGAAAAACTTTATAGCCGTTCTTGCCAGAATGTACCGTATCCCTACAACCAGGTACATCAGTTGTGAGGATAGGTCTCCCCGTGGCCATGGCCTCAAGAACAGATCTTGGTAATCCTTCACGGTAGGATGGTAAAACAAAATAGCGGCATTTTTTCAAGGCCGGTCGGACATCGCGAAGTTCACCGAGATATACAATTGTTTTATTTGTCTTCCATCTTACCAGTTCGTTTTTAGATATTGAACTAGGATTTTCATCCCAACCACCTGCTAATTGGAAAACCGTACCTGGGATTTTTTTGCGAACGATCTCAGCAGCTTGTGCATATTCTCGAACACCCTTATGTCCAAGTAGCCTTGCCACCATGAGGAACCTTTGTTTTTGTGGCAGCAGATGTGGACGAAACCATTTAAGATTGACCCCAGATCCTGCCACATGCTCACAACGCTTTCGGCTATCAACAATACCTAATTTTAAAAATAGCTTTTGATCGTCTTTGTTTTGAAAGATTACTTTTTTGGCATTGCTGAGTGAAGCCCGGTAAAATAGTATTATGCATTTATATAATGCATTTTTAAGTAAATTTGTATTTCTCTCCTGCAAGAAAATTGAGCCAATCCCTGTTATTAGTGGAAAGAATTTGGTTTTTTTTCCAGTTTTTGTACAACGTCTTAAGATTGACAGGGCAATTCCTGTAAAGATATTAGGTTTAACGGTGTAAGCTAGTATCATATCTGGTTTTTTAATAACTATTAACCGCATTATATGCGCGATTGTGCGAAGATCTTTTATTGGATTAAAGCCCGTACGATCAAGGGGCAAATCATAGTCTTCGATTGATAAAGATTTTAAGAATTTAATAACTTTGTGAGACAGATTGGGGGCACATGCGATTACCTGGCAAGATTTTGAGCAAAGATCTTTTAATAGTTCACCACGAAAATTAATGAGTGAGTCACCGTAACTGGCAATTACTAATACTTTTTTTAATTTACTCAACTTATCCACCCCACTCTTCAAGCCAAGCCTGAAACATCAAGACATCCCACAAGTGATATTGCCAGTTGCGCTTTCCAGAGAGGTGCTCCGTCCATTTTTTCCGAATGGGGACTGGATCGAGGTAGCCTTCTCGCTTTAGTCGCCTTTCATCCAATAACTCCTCCGCCCAATCCCTGAGGGTTCCTCTTAACCAACAATCAATCGGAACTCCAAATCCCATTTTTGGGCGTTCTATCAAATTTTTTGGCACATACTTGTATAAGATTTGCCGTAATATGCGTTTTCCTTTTGCAGTTTTAAGTTTCATTGATAATGGAATTCGCCAGGCAAACTCTACAACTCTATGGTCAAGAAAAGGTACTCTCGTCTCAAGTGAATTCGCCATGGACGAGCGGTCTACTTTACATAAAATATCATCCGGAAGATATGTAACCGTATCAATAGCCATCATACGCTCTATCGCATCTATATTTGTGAAGACGAATTGCTTGCCTGTCAGGAAATTGTTCTGGTCACACCTACCAATGACTATATTTTGGTCGTTCCAAAGAGTTACAAGTTGAAAGTATAGTTCATCAACAGTATTTGCTTGCAGAACATTTGCACCCTTATGCATTTTGTCGCCTAAATTTGATTGCTGGTACATTTTCGGGATTACATATCTAAACAGTGTTCCCACCTTGTTCCATGCATTCGGCGATATATTATAAATTCCACGTGCTATAAAAGGTTTTAAGCTTTTAGGAATTTTAGAGATTTTACTCCAGAGTTTGCAAGTGAGGATATACCGATTGTACCCGGCAAATAGTTCATCACCCCCATCTCCGGTTAGCGCAACTTTGACTTGTGTCTTTGCTAACCTTGAAACAATATAAGTGGGAATTTGTGATGCATCAGCAAAGGGCTCGCAAAATATTTTTGGTAATAATGGAATGACATTTTGTGTCTGTTGTGCACTTAAATACAACTCATGATGGTCTGTACCCAGGTGATTGGCGACTGCTTTGGCATATTTAGCTTCATTGTAGTTGTTTTCGTCGTATCCGATTGTGAACGTTTTTAGCTTTTGTTGTATGCTAGCTTGGACAAGAGCAACGATTAATGACGAATCAACCCCACCAGAAAGAAATGCCCCGACTGGAACGTCAGCCATGAGTTGACCTCTTACTACTTTACTAAGGAGCTTTTCTAACTCATTTGCAGCTTCGTCACCGGACTCATTCCACGGGGAGGAACAACCTAAATCAACAGCATCTTTAAATGACCAATATCGTATTATTGATGGTATATTCTGCTTCAGGCTAATACTTAGGATGGACCCGGGTTCAAGCTTGTTTATTCCAGCATATACTGAAAAAGGAGCCGGTATATAATTGTGCTTAAAATAAAGACAGAGTGAATTACGGTCGATCTTACGTTCAAATGACACGTGAGCATGAAGTGCTTTCATTTCGGACCCAAACAAAAAACAACGTTCAACGCCGGCGCCTTGCCATCCATAATAAAGCGGCTTTTCACCCAATCTATCACGGGCCAAGAAAAGCTTTTGATTAATTTTATCCCATACTGCTATTGCGAACATCCCTACCGAACGCCGCAGTGTTTCTTCAATACCCCAGACGTCAAAGCCCGCAAGTAAAGTTTCTGTGTCGGAATGACCCCGCCATTGATTCGGTATTATTGAGTCGTAACGTAACAATTCCAATCTTAATTCAAGATGATTATATAACTCACCATTATACACCATAACAAAGCGGTTACTTGGCGAAACCATTGGCTGCCCTGCAGCGTCACTAAGGTCCACAATAGACAAACGTCGATGAGCAAGCCAAATGCCCGATTTAGGATCAGACCAATGACCTGTTGTATCAGGTCCTCGGCGAACAATAGTGTCTGCCATCTTTTGCAGATTACTAAATCCAGACGAAGTCCACTGCGCCGGGGTAGAAGAAAGAAAACCGGTAAGACCGCACATTTTACTTTTCTAAAGCTTGAATATACTTTCGTCCGATTTCGTCAATTGAATATTTCTTTGAAATTTTTAATGATGCATCGCTGTAATGCTGGTAGAGACTTTTATTAAAGAGAATCTTTTTAATTGCTGCAGCAAGCTCTTCTGCACAGTTTTTTCTTATAAGAATTCCAAGTCTTCCATTCTCCAGGATTTCATCCGGGCCACCCGAGTTCTTCATTGCAATAATCGGGAGACCAAAACAAGCACATTCTACAATCGAGTTTCCAAATGCCTCAGACAAAGATGTTGAAATACATAATCGATGTTTTTTTATTACATCCTCAAATTTTGAGGTCCAGCCTTTAAGTTGGACGGATGAGTTAAGTTTGTTTTCCGCTATAATTCTTTTAACTTTGTCTACATCAGGCCCAACACCGTAAATTGAAAGACTAATACTTTTATATTTCCGTAATATTTTCATTGCTGAAAGCGCCAAAACTATATTTTTTTCTTCATGCAACCTTGCCGCTAACAAAATAGAGTTTCCTTTTGCTTGTCGTTGAATTGAGTGTACACGAGGCTTATAAACACAGGGATTGTGTATAACATGTATTTTAAGTTTTTTGCATTCACAGGAAAGACTGGTTTTTACTGCATCTGATATTGCTATTGCGCTATCTGAGAAATTGTATAAATGAACAAGGATTTTCCGAACTAAACCCTTAAAAGTTCCATTTTTATAAGTGGCGCATGGAATGCACCGTTCAGATATGACTAATTTTAGAGTTTTATTAAATACTTTATAAGCACAACAGATTACATTAGCATAAAAAAGAAAACTTATGATTTTATTTATCCTTTTTTCTTTGAGGCATTTATGAAGTCGGTATAAAATTATCGGGGATTTGGCAAACGTCACTAACTGAGACGTATTTTTTTTTTGTAGCAGAATTACGTTTATATTTTTTGGTACTACATAATTCACCTCCGGCTTGATTAGTATTAGAGATACACAAAAATAATTATTTGCAAAATATTTGCATAAAAATAAAATTACCTTCTCAGCGCCTCCTCGCCCTAATGAATTAATTACAAATGCGATGTTTTTTCTTTTTTGCACAGCTGATTGCCAACATAAAAAAAGGTAATGATATCAAATATATTTCCCAAAAAGAATGTATCACAGCAAGCTCTTAATGATACACCTAAATAAATAAAAAAAGTGTTCCACCGCAAAGTAATAAACCAAAGAAACATTTTTATTAATCCACTTATTTTGTCTCTCCATAATATTGTTAAAAAAGAATTATGAAAATCGTATGCTCCTGAAACAGTTTGCGGAATATCAATGTTTAATGTTTTTTGAAATAATATTTGCGGAAAATAATTGAAAAATACCCTTATATATTCAGGACGAGTCTCATCATATGAACGCTCATAATACAAACCCATACTTCCAAGTTGATTTATTAAAGAATGAAATTTAATTAAGGCAAATATTCCTAAAAGTGATACCAATAATATTGCGAATGTATTTTTAATTACACGATCAAAGTAGACTAGTAGCAAGAAAATAGACGACCTATTCCCGATTCCCAAAAGGCAAATTAATATCGGAATGAGATAAGCAAAGGAAATTTTTTTGCGGCAAAATAAGAGATCAAATATGATATGGTAGACGATAAGAACTGAAATGTAGTTTCTTCCACTAAATTCGTGAGTGGTAAATTCTTCAGGAAAAAATAAAACAATAAATGTTATTAATGCATATATTGAAGTCAAAAATGGGCCGCTAGTAAAATCTACATGAATATTCTTATTTCTGCGCAAAAGAAGCCCTAATGTAGGCCATACTCCTACAAGAAAATATCCTGAATTATTAAATGAAAAAACTAAGGAAATAATACCAAAGATGATGCAACCAACATTGTTAAACGAGTTAGAAGCTATAAGCAAGGTGGATAACAAAAGCAAAGATATAATAAAGTTTATCTCTTTCACAATTGTAAAAAGTGATGTGAATGCTAATATTGAAGAAATTCCAAATAGAGCATTAATTAAAAAACTCTTAGTACAAAATATTTTTATTTTTTTTACATTCATCAAATTTAATTTTATCACGTTCTCCAAACTTTTTAGCTGGATTTCCTCCTATTATGGAACACCGTTTAAAATGTCCATGTACAACTGATCCTGCTTGAATTATACATCCTTCCTCAATTTTTGTGCCGGGCAGAATAATTACTTTAGATCCAACCCATACAAAATCTCCAATTTCAACATCTTTTGGAATGTCAATCGTGTTGTATGGAATCATTGTGCCTGATTTATAATCGTGATTACTTGTTATAACTAAGATTTCAGCACCACTATGAAAAAAGTCCCCAATTTTTAAAAAACCATGTCCAATAACAGAAATTCCATTAAAGTGGCAGAAGTTTCCGACCATAGTTTTTTCCCCGAAAAAACACGGGTAATTTACTTTTAGCCTGATGCCATAAGTGTGAAGTCTTTTTTTTGCGTAAACCGTGCATATTTTTTGCATGCAAAATAATAATATTTTTCTAAATCTCATTAGATGCTTAATTGTACTATGTTATACAAACTATCTTTTAAAATACTCTTTGCAGACTCTATTAAATCATCAAAGTTGACTGTTATCGTTGTGTTTTTAATTTTTATTTTTTCTACTATTGCTCCTTTTCGGCAATCACAAAAAACAGCACTATTAATGATGCCATGTACTTTGCATTGACCGGTATTTAATAAGGCAACAGTTGTAGTCGCGGTCGAGCATAAATCGCCAACAAGCGTGTTTGGAAGTCCATTTTGCAGTAAATACTCCTCTGAATTGAACTTTGTGAAAATAATTTTGTTTTTAAATATTTTTTTTGCTTTTTCTAGATTTTCTCTGGGGTGTGGGAAATAATGTAAGTCTTTAAATTTATTGTTAATTTTTTTTACATATTTTTCCCAAGAAAGCAATGACATCGAGCCAAACTCAACATAGTTATTACCCAAGAGAATACTAGGTATTGCGCATTTTTTAGTAGTACTAAATTTTGAGTATTCTGAAATTGATTTAAAGGGAGTTAATCCAAAAAGTTTTTTTTGGAACAGAAATTCACTTAGCAAGCCGTCAGAAAGTATAGATTTATTTTTGTTTAAAACAGCAATTCCCCACGGTGATCCAGTATAAAATGTTGGTATTTGTAATACCGCGCTTACCCCTTTTATAATTTTAAAGAAATTTTTTGGAACGCAAATGTCATTTATACTGACCTTCTTTACTTGTGGGATTAAAATCTTAAAACGCGCGCTATTAGCGCTTAATCCATAAGCACACGCAGACTCAATTAAAGCTAAGAATTTAATTTATTTAAATATTTTTTGTATGCTATATAGTTTCTTATATAATCTTTTTCATCGTACTGATGAGAGGCTAAGGCAAGTATAATTGCATCTGATGTATAATCAAATTGAATACTCCAGCAAAGTGGAGGTATATAAACGCCGTAATTTGTATTTTCTAGAAAATACTCATTGCTTGATTTACCATTGTCTATTAGAATCTTGAACGAACCTTGAAGACATAGTAACGCTTGATGGCAGCGGATGTGAGCATGGGCACCTCGAATTTTTGAGTTAGGAACGTTTTTTATAATAAATATCCTTTTAATATCAAATGGAACATTTTTTTTAGCTTCTGATACAATTAAATCGCCTCGCCTGTCTTTGAAATGCTGCAATGCAAAAATGTATTTACTTGAGAAAGCATTTTGTGATGTCCCTTGTATGTTTTTTCTTTCAAATTTTACGACTCGACCAGGGTTTCCTACTACAACTGCGTAGTCTGGAATATCAAATACAACCACTGACCCAGCCCCAATCTGGCAATGTTCTCCTATTGAAAGACCTGGTAAAATCGTTGAGTTTGCTCCAATCGACGAAAATTTTCCCACTTTTGTACGTAAGGGATTTGGAAGATGTTTCTTAGACTTCGGTTTTTTGTCGTTTGTAAATGTAACATTGGGGCCAATAAATACATTATTCTCAATTGAAATTCCATCCCATAGTTGCACACCAGACTTTATTGTACAATTATCTCCAACAACAACGTCATTCTCAATAAAGCAATTTGCACAGATATTGCAATTTGCGCCAATCTTTGCCTTGGGCAAAATTACGCAAAACTGCCATACTTTTGTGTTTACTCCAATATCGGATGTTTGAACATCAGCAAGACTGCTAATATAAATATTTTTATCAATCACAAGTTAGTTTTCCAAGTTTTTAGGAATTGATTTATTATTGTTTCATGAGAATGCTCGTTAAATATGAAATTAAAACTTTTTTCACTATATTCATTGCGCAGTTTATAATTTTCACTTAAAAACTCAAGGGTATTTAACAATGATTCAGCGTTTGGCTTGATAGATATAAACGGATTAAAATGGATTCCAATAGCATTTAACGCGTTATCTGTTGTACATGAAATTACTGGGATTCCCTGAGCCATAGCGAAAAGAGCATTATAACCCCAGGATTCCATATATAATTGGTCAATAATTAAGTCGTAATCTTTTATAATTTCCAAATATTCAAGAAGTGGCATTTTTCCTTTTATGTCTATTAAAATATTCGATTTGTTTTTTTTCTTTAATAATGCACAACACTCCTCAACAATTCTCGTTCCTTTAAAACCATAACGATTAAGACCATGTAAAACTCTCAATTTTTTTCTTACATTTATTTGTTTTTTCTTATGGGGTGAAAAGTTTTTTAAATAAATTGGGAGTCTATGAACCTTTGTTGTTTTACTCGTATAACATGTATCTTTAAACGCATTTAAATACTCAATTTGCATTGGGATAAGTCTATCACTTAAAGTGTAAAGGAGATTTTGCGACATAACGGATCTATACTTTTTTGTTACGCATGTTTCCATTTTTAAGTCGAATCTTAGGCATTCTTTGCAAATTTCAGGGTATACATGTTTTTGGGACAAGTAATTATTAAGAAAAGAATCGCATCCTGTAATCAAAGAAAATTTTCTTTCTGCAGTTTTCAATATACATTTTAGTAACCAGTCATTTATTAATGGATGAAACTGCTCAAATGTAATTGCCTGAACTACATCAAAATTAGTTAATTTATGTAAATTGAAAATTGGATTTAAGGCTGTTAATGCTCGCCCAAAAATACCTGGAATGTTTGATTCAAATGATAGATCGCTTTGAAGTTTGCGAAATCCATTTGCGCTTCCTGAAAAAAAGGAATCGATTCCAAATTCTTTACAGATTAAATTTAAATTGCTATGTAAACCACTATACTCTCCAAGAAGCAGCAATTTCATTTATTACCAAAGTATTTAATTGGATCCAAAAAAGCACCAGCTTGTATGCATTTTTTTCTCACAAGATCAATATGAGTCGGTGCGAGATTTAAAATGCAAACTTTTTTATTTAGAACATTATTAGTCAACGGAGTGATTGCTAAGTCTGTTGCTGGAATATACTTATTTTCGTAATTTTTTGTGTTATCAATAACTCTGCTTAGGACCTTTTGAATTTTTAGAATATGTATTAAGAATATCCCCTTTGCACCTGCTCCAAATCCAATAATTTCCAAATGTTTTCGGTACTTATCTAATAAGCGAATTAGCAATTCTCTTTTTTTCTCGAATCCTTTTTTAAAATTTATAAAATATTTTTTACTTTGGCTTTCACTTTTAAAAAGGTTTTTTATTTTAACAGGCAATTTATCTTTTTTACATAATATATATATTGCAGATCCGCCATCTGCTTTAACCGTTTTAAAAAAAGTAATATTAAATGATTGTTTAGAAAAAAGGCGTTGTATTGCCTTAAGAGAATAGTGGATTGCATGTGTATAACTTATATTTTCATAACGAAGACATCTTAATATTGATAGAACATATGGAGACTCAATTACAATCGATCCGGAACTTTTGCAAAGATGGGTTAGGGCGCGAATGAATTCATGGGGTTCTTCAATATGCTCAAGAACATGCCTTGCAAAAACAACGTCAACGTGCCCGTATTTTTTTACGAATTTTTTTGCGGTTCGCATATTTAGGAAGCTATTAATTAATACGTAGTTGTTTGTCTTGTTCCATTTTTTTGCTATTTTTGAAGGTTCATATCCATATAGTAAGCATTGAGGATTGCTTTTTTTTATTAATTTTAGCAAGCTTCCATCATTACATCCTATTTCAAGGATTTTAGGACGTTTAGTACTGCTTACTAATCGAAGTATTTGTTGGCAAAAATACTTGTAATGCTTCTTGTAACTTTTACTTGCCCGATTTGTTGCTTCGTGAGTTTTATATATTTTGTCAACAAGCTTTTTTGCCCAGCTTACTTTTTGACGAAATAAAATTCCGCATTTTTTACAGAAGTTTATAGTTACCTTATACTTTTTTTGCTTAAATGAATCTTTTATGTTTTTGCAGACATAGCCTGAGACGGGTGATTTTCCAAAAGAAGATGATATTATTTTTTTGCTTTTGCATATCGGGCATATTTTCATTATTTTTTATCTCTACCAAGTAGACCTGCCCCCATCAATTACAATGTTTTGACCATTTAGGTAGGCCGATGCATCCGAACAAAGGAATTGTAATGCTGCTCTGTACTCCTGCGGTCTTGCCATTCTCCCCATTGGTATAAGATTTTCAATTTTTTTAACGAATGAATTAGGTTGGTTATGGAAAATCCCCCCAGGTGAAAGAGCATTCGCCCTCACCCCTTTTTTAGGCCAATACGTTGATAAATAGCGTGTTAGTCCGACCAGTCCCGTTTTAATAACCGAATATGTAACCGGTTTTACCAATTGTTTTGCATCTGATATCCCTTTTTTTCGATAAAGCCTTTGGTCGGGAGCAATCACAGAAAGGTCGGAAGCAATGTTTAAAATGATGCCCCCTTTTCCATCCCCTGCCATTTTTGTCCCGAATACCTGGCTGCATAAAAAAGCTCCTGTTAATCCGACCCGGAGTTCGTTTTCCCAAACACCCAAAGGGAAAGTTTCTAGTCTAGATTCTTTGGTGCCCGCTTTTTGCTTTTTTTGAACTTTCGGATCCAAGGTGGCGTTGTTAATTAAAATATCCACACGTTTTGTTTTTCGAGGCAAGTTATTGGAGAACCTGCGAATTTGCTCAGGATCAGTCACATCTAAAATTGCTGGAAAGATCGCTGCTGATGGATAATTTTTTTTAAGGCGGTGGCTTATTTGAATTAGTTTTTTAAAGTTGATATCCGTCAGGATTATATCCGCACCGATTTCCAATAAAGCCAAGGCATGCTGCACTCCCAACAGGCCGGCACCACCTGTGATTAGGGCGGTTTTTCCAGAACAGTCGTAGGCCCGGGGAAGATTTTTTGACTTCAAGTTAAACTCTCCTGGCAGAATGTTATCTTTCCCATCAGAGCATCTTCCACCACCTCAAGGATGGCGTGGCCAGCGGTGATGTGCGTCTCTTGGATTCGCCCAGTTTCGTCCGATGGAATCACGAGAGCCAGTTCACACAATGCCAGAGCCGGCCCACCCGCACAACCTAGGAAACCCACGTTCTGCAGACCTTGTTTTCTTGCCACTTCAAAGGCGCGAAGGATGTTAGGAGATTTTCCGGATGTAGTAATACCAACAAGAACATCTCCCCTTTGCCCCAAGGCTGAAACGGCCCGAGCGTAAATGTCGTGGAAATGGTAATCGTTGCCGCACGCTGTGAGCGTTGAAGTATCCATAGCCAAGGCAATCGCAGGGATCGGAGCGCGGTTTACCGAAGGTCGGAGCCTCACCAGTAATTCTGCGGCTAAATGCTGTGCGTCAGCCGCAGAACCTCCATTTCCACAAAAAATCAGCTTATGACCGTTCTTAAGAGCATGGATAAAGAGCAGGGCAATACTTTCCATTGCAGGCAAACAGGCATCCATGGTTGCCTGTTTTGTGGCCACGGATCGTCGGAACAGGCTTCTTATATGGTCTCGGGCAGACACGTTCAGCTCCTGCTTTGTCCACCGTCGAGGACCCATACTGCTCCTGTGGCAAAAGACCCTCGGCTAGAGGCAAGAAAAGCCACCAGATCGGCGACCTCCTCTGGTTGTCCCAGCCGCTGAAGAGCCACTTCTTCCTCGAGCATATTTTTTGTTTTGAATGCCTGATGTTTAAACTTTTTTGCCCAGACAGAGTTTTCGTGGATGATATTGCCCGCAGCTACCCCGTTGATTCTGACCCCCATTTTACCAAGAGGACGAGCCAAACCCCGAATCATCGCGTGAAGCGCCGCTTTTGCGGCAGAATAGGTTACCGGGGCTCCCGGTACCACCTCCAAGCCGCAGATTGAGGAGACGCAAACCACGACCCCTTTTGAGGCGACGAGATATTTTCGCGCAGCCTCGACCAAATTCGTCGCAGACCAAAGGTTGATCCCGAAGACCCTCTGCCACTCCCCCGCATCTTCCTTTCCTGGGGGAACCGACCGTCCGCTACCAACGTTACATACCAAAATATCCATACCTCCTAACGCGGCCACAGCCTTACGGACAACCATGCTGGCCTCCCGTGGGCGGGAAACATCCCCGCGAATGCCGACGGATGCTTTTAAGGCTTTCGCTGCAGCTGCCAATTGCTTGGGAGAACGCCCGTTGATGGCAACCTTACAGCCTTCCTCAACTAATGCCCTGGCCACCGCATAACCGATCCCGCGTGAAGATCCGCTGATTAGAGCTCTTTTGCCTTTAAGCCGTAGATCCATAAGAGTCTGTGATCCAACTACTCACCATGCCGCGATAGTTGCAAAGAGCTCCCTGATGGTCGCCATCAATGGCCCGCGCCGTCTGGAGGACAAAGTGGCCTTGGTATCCCATGTCCGCAAGGGAGCGAAACACGCCTTTAAAATCGGCGGCACCCTTTCCCAAAGGAACTGTGCCTCCACCCAGCAGCCGGTCTTTCACATGTACATGGAAAATTCTTGATCCATAGGACCGAAATTCATCTTCATACGAATAACCAAGGCCCGCACTGTTGCCGATGTCGTAATTGATTCCGAAGATTTCGGGGTCCAGCGTGTCGACAAGCCTCGAGGCGTGGGGGGGGGGGAAGTCAGTTTCCAAGGCGACTCGCACCCTCTTTTCCCTGAGAAAACCGCACTGTTCCTCTAAAAAGCCCAAAAGGACCCCTTGCTCACGCCGATTGGCAAGCCGTCCGTTGTCCACCAAGGGAACTACCAATACGGAAATTTGCAACGCAGAACAAGCTTTAACGACCCGCAAAAAATCCCTCTGTAAGTCGACCCGGGCGCATCCTTTTGATTTCCAAAAGGGAGCCTGCATGAAACAGTCCCCAGTTAATGCTGGAATCTCAAACCCGTGAAGACGGCACAAATTTCGGATTCGCTGCTGACCCAGATTAGTCATCAGGGGATTTTCAGCCAACCGCTCTTGATCCAGAGTCCACTCAATAAAACGGAAGCCGAGCCGTTGGGCGATTGGAAACTCATCCTGCCAAGTCTCCCACGGAAAAGACTGAATTCGAAACCCATTCAGAGGAGACAATCTCCCTTGCATGAAGCCGATTCGGGAAAGTGTTTGAATAATAGTTTACTTAAAACGATAGGGGGTCGGTGCATTGGTAGAGGGGATCCCTCCCTCGGCATTCCACTTTTGAATCTGAGCCCGGATATCCACACCGGTGTTTTGGCCCCAAAGCTGAAGAAGTTTTTGAAAAACGGGCCCAACTTTGCCACTGCCAATCTTGTTTCCGTTTAGACTGGTTACGGGAAGCATACAAAAGGGAGTGCCTGTCATGAATGCTTCATCAGCAAGATACACATCGTAAGGTTCGATATTTTTTTCCACCACTCGATAACCACAGGCTGGACATAGTTCGTCCATCACATACTGCCTAGAGATTCCTCTGAGGATATTCCGACCTTCCGGAGTAATCACACTGTCGTTCTTGACGATGAAAAAGTTATCTCCGGTTCCTTCAGCAACAAAACCGTCGGTATCCAGCAACAAAGCCCAGTTGTTTTCTCCGGCTACTTGCCCGGCCTCAATATTAGCGGTTAGATAAAACAGACGGCTTCGATTCTTAATCTTGGGATCCATCAGCGTGGCCGGGATGGCCCGTTGTGATGTGATCACCGCATTGATGCCTTGGTCAAATAAAGCGCCCATGCCGGCCACGGTCCATCGCAGTGGAAAATCTGCAATTATGACATTGGTGCCCTTATGCAGCCCCTGAATCCCGTGATAGATCCCCAAAATCCCCCGTGACACATCGATCATTAGGCGATGCTCGTCGTCCTGAGCAAAAAGATGATCATTCGCATTGATAGTTTCCTGGCAGGCATTTTCCAATTCGCCAGGTGACATGCTCATCGGGATACGCAGAATTTTAACCCCAGCATAAAGTCTTTCTATATGTTCATGAAGTTTGAATTGTTTCTTTTTAAAAGACCGTGTCATCTCAAAGACCATGTCGCCAAACATCAATGCTGAATCATAAATAGAAATTTTTGCCTCGGACTCAGGAACTAGTCGGCCATTCATGTAAACAACGCGCTTCGAATTCATGGTTTCTGTATTGGGCTAAATAAGCCTAAAAACCAGTTGTCATTTGAGACTTTACAGTAATCCTGATACCACAAACTTCGGATACATGCGAACTTTTTTCCAAAATGTCGAACGATTGCCTGAGGATTGGGTAAAACATTTTTCCCTATAAAGTTTTGATTTAAAGGAGGGAAATTTTGAATCACAAGCAACCTGTCCGTGCTGAGCATCCGGTTTCGAAGATTATTTATAACGGTACCTAGCCGGGGAAAAACATACCATAAGGTGCCTCGTAAAACCAAAAGACGCTTCTTCCCATAGATCGATCTGCTTTTTTTTCTAGGCGTCATTAGATTAAAAGTTTGAAAAGAAAATTTAGGGAACAGGCGCTTTGCTTGTCGGCAGGCGGAGAGCGAAACGTCGTACCCCCGACATTTTGTTTTTACCCCTCCATTAATTTTGTTGATAATAGCAAGATAGAAACCCAACCCACACCCATAGTCATGGATTTCATCAAATGGTTTTAAGTCTTTTAAAAATTCTTTTGTAAGTCGGACATCGACCCAATTGGCCTGCTTATTTTGATGCCAAGGCACCCCGCTGCTATGACGATACATTCCCTCAAAATCACCGATAAGTTTGCCATTTTTAAAGACATAGTCATGGTAATCTATTGAGGGGAATCTGACTTTTTTCAAATTAACACGCGCCATGGCTCTCCAAAGGTAAATGCGCTCTTAATTTTGCCGCGACACTGGCTTCCTTCGGATGCATCTCTAATGACCCGTTACCCATGGCTTTTTCGATTTTACGAACAGCCCCCACCAACTGCCGAAAGCCAGCCGGTTCAACTGAGGCGGATTGGTCGGATCCATACATCGAGCGATCCAAGGTGATATGTCTTTCCAAAGAAGAAATTCCCAAGGCCGCTGCCGCGTATGATACCGCCAATCCAACTTCATGACCGCTGTATCCAACCTTACATTTATACCGTTCGCGGAGGCTTTGAATGCGCCGTAAATTGGCGTCCTCATCGGTCATGGGGTAGGTGGAAACCGTGTGCATCAGTTCGAAGGGACATTTTGATTCCGTAAAAATTTTTACAGCACTGTCAATCTGGGCCGGGGTGCTCATCCCCGTAGAAATAAACGTATGCCGCCCCTCGCCGGCCACCTCTTTGAGTAGCGGCTCATGCACCAGCATGGCGGAGGCAATCTTGTTGTACTTAAGACAAAAGGACTGCAGAAATTTTTGGCTTTCGACGTCCCAAGCTGAGGCAAACCATGCAATCTCCTTGTCCCGACAATACTGGTCGATTTGTTGATATTCTTCTTTGTCGAACTCCAGGCCCTCTTTTTGGGCTCGCTGGGTCTTTCCCCACGGACTCTCGCGGGGGGAATCCAACATTTCCTTGGTGTAAACCAAATCAACCGTTCGTTTTTGGAATTTGACTGCATCTGCCCCAGCTTCCTTGGCCAAGTCAATTAACTGCTTCGCGATATCAAGACTTCCGTTGTGGTTGATTCCAATTTCCGCAATGATGAATATAGCCATATTTAGTTCTCCTTTATGGATTGTTGTTTTTTTTGGTATGCAAAAGAGACTCAGAAAGTTCACGCAGCACCCCATCACCACCTTTAGCTCGGGTCACATAGCCTGCAATTTGCAGCACCTTTGGATGGGCATCAGCCGGAGCTACAGGAATGCCGACTATTTTCATGGCCTCAAGATCGTTTATATCGTTTCCAACGAAAAGAACTTTATTCAGTTTAATCTTTTTTTTATCGCAATACTTTTTCAGGCATTTGGCTTTATCGACGCTTCCCAGAATGACCTTGATTTTCATTTTTTTTGCCCTTGCGGCTACCACAGGGTTAGTCTCGGTGCTGAGGATGACTTGAAGGTATCCTTCATTCTTTAACTGCTGCACACCCCAGCCGTCGGAACGGTTGACCCAGACTCCCTCACTACCGTCCTCCATAAGGACCGCCTGGTTGTTGGTCATCACCCCATCAAAATCGTAAACAATCAATTCTGGACGGAATGGTAAGTGTATAGTCTCGGTCGTGCGTAGTTTTTTTTGATAAAAAGTCTCGCAGATTTCGAAAGTATCCCTGTCATCAATCTCGAAGGATTTCCAGTACGGCATGGTAAACCGACTGATTTTCCCACCCAACCGATTCCCTGTCTGCTGCAACAGTCTTGTTTTAAATATATAAATAGAGCCGTTTTCCAAAAAATAAGGCTTTCGATCTTGTCTCTGCCCCCGATTTCTAGGATCAAATGTTTTTCCTTTTAGTACACCATCTTCATCCGACCAGACACACGGATCATCGAGAACGGCATCAGAAAACAAAGAGTCGGCCATTTCTTTTTCAAAGCGTTCAATGGCGCCATCAATATCGGAGGTTTCTCGCAAGGGTGAGGTGGCCTGGAGAGCGATCACGGCGGGAGGGCATATTCCGGTTTTTTGCGTGATATAATCAATTGCATGTAGCCACCCACTTTCGGAGGATGCTTGATCCCCGGACAGGGTCGAGGGGCGTAAAATTGCCTCTGCTCCATAGTCTTGTGCTATTTTAAGAATTTCATTGGAATCTGAAGAAACATAAACTTTTGATACTTTTCGCGAGCCAGTCGCCTGAAGAATGCTCCATGCAAGGAGTGGTTTTCCTGAGAATTGTAGAAGATTCTTCTGAGGTAGTCCCTTAGAGCCACCTCTTGCCAGAATTATGGCAGGAATAATCAAACTTTAATCCTATTTATGCATTTACATATCCTAAGCAATTCTTTTTTTGATAAATCTGGATACATTGGCAAAGAAAGAACTTCCCGGCAGATTTTTTCAGTTGTATCCAAAGAGCCCGATAACTTGATGTTTTTAAAATAAGCTTTTTGCAAGTGAATAGGTTGGGGATAGTGAATGCCTGGGTTAATATTGTTTTTTTGCAATTGGCTTATTATAGTTTTTCTCACTGGTGAGCGCACTACGAAAAGATGAAAAACATGTGAACTGTTTTGTTCTTTTTTAGGCAAAGCAATTAATTTGCTTTTTAAGTGTTTGTAATAAAACGATGCGATCTTTTGCCGTTTTCGATTTTCACTGTTAAGTTTCTTTAGTTTTATCCTTAAAAAAGCCGCCTGCAACTCGTCAATTCTTGAATTCCGACCTTTAAAAAAGCTAATGTATCTAGATTTCCAGCCGTATTCTCGAATCATTTTAATTTTCTCTGCTAACTGTCTTGAATTAGTTGTTATAAGGCCTGCGTCTCCGATAGCGCCCAAGTTTTTTGTCGGATAACAACTAAATAAACCAGCGATTCCGAAAGAGCCAAGTTTTCGATTTTTCCAAGTTGCTCCATGAGCTTGAGAAACATCCTCAATAAGGAGTAAATTAAACTTTTTACATATATGCAACAAGTCGTCTAAACGACAGCTTTGTCCATATAAGTGAACTGGCATTACTGCTCTTGTCTTTTTATTTATTGCTTTTTCAATTCGGGTTGTGTCAATTGTCAAAGTTTTCTCATTTACATCAACAAGAACAGGCTTTGCACCAGCAGCTTCAATGCCTGCTATTGTTGCAACTGCTGTATGAGAGACCGTAATAATTTCACAACCATTTCCTAAATTTAGAGCTCTTAATACTAATTCTATTCCGTCCGTGCCGTTTGCAACACCAATTGAATAATTCACGCCGATGAAGGCTGCAAATTCTTTTTCTAAAAGCTGACACTGACTTCCTAGGATATATCTTTTACTATTTAACACTTTTTTAAAAGCATTAATGTATAGATTTTTATATTTTAGAATACTTTTTGAAGGATCTGAAAAAGAGATCATTGTCTTTATGTTTTTCTTAGCTTTTCGATATTGATAATCTTAGAACATACACGCAAGGGGGCTTTCCGGTGGGTTGAAAAAATAATTGTTAAGTTTTTATTAAAGCTTACCAAAGCGTTGATTACTTTATTTTCCGTTTCAGAATCAAGCGCACTTGTTGCTTCATCAAGTATCAGGACCTCGCACTTTTTATAAAGCGCCCTAGCGATTCCGATTCGTTGCTTTTGACCGCCTGAAATAAAACTTCCGTTCTCACCCAAAACGGTATTGAACTTTTCAGGAAGTGAATTAATAAAAGTATCAAGCTGTGCTACTTTAGAAACTTCCTCAACCCTCTGAAAGTCAATCGAATCAATTGGTATCCCAAGTGCAATATTTTCAACTACCGTTTTGTCAGTAATGAATACACTCTGAGGAACATGAGATATGAGGTTTTGCCAACTTACTATGTTTTTGTGAGTTAAGGCTACATTGTCGATTCTTATGGCTCCCTTTTCAACAAATAACAACCCCATAAGCAAATCCATAATCGTGCTTTTCCCAGATCCAGTGGAACCAATTAACGCAACTTTATCACCCTTTTTTATTGTAAGCGAGCAGTTTTGGAAGATCCACTTGCTATTAGATTTGTACTTGAAGCTTATATTAGTAAAAACAATTTTTTTGTTAAAAACAAACGGTTTGCCCGAACCGACTAATTTTTTTGCTTTCCTTAAGTTGACCATTTTAAGAAGATCGTTAGTTGAATCATTATGCGCCAAAATAATAGCCCATGAGAAGTAAACCTGGTGAAGCGCAGGAAGTATTTTTTGAATTCCAAGTGCTAATGCTGCAAGCGTTGGTATTGCTGCAATAAATCCGTCTCTATTTTGTGCAAAATAATATGATATAATTGCGAAAAGACATAAACCAACGACTTCAATATAGAAACGGGGGGACTGACTTATAATTGAGACTTTAGCATTTGATGTTCTTAGTTTTTCATCAAGCTCCTTAAAGGACTGGGTATAAATATCTTGGATATTATAAAGTATTATATCACGAATACTTTTAAGTCCCTCCTGAAGTGACCTTGTCATTTGATTATACGATTTTGATATTACGACACTATTTTTCAAAAATCGCTTCTTATTTATTTTATGTATTATAATATATACGGCTGATACAATACTAAAAATAATAAATGTGGGTCCTGGGCTTATAATAAAAAGGGCCAAGGTAATAAATACGCTCAAAATAAAAGATGAAATAATTGTGCACCCTGCAGAAATACTTACAATAGCTAAACTTGTTTTTGCTATTAAGTTACTTATTATTTCACTACTATTTTGAGAAATGTGGAATTTTAGATTTTGATTTAAAAGATTCTCGTAGATTTTCGAGCTTATTTCAGTACCTGCTTTATTTGCTATTATTGCGTTTTTTTTAAGTGAAATTATGCGGATTATGCCTGAAAGAATTGCGCAAATTAAAAACGCTAATGTAAACGATATCGTTAGAAATGTTTCATTTTCTAAATTAATATTAAGATGGAATAGTTTTTCTAGATATAATTTTGCTTTTATAACTATAAGGTTTCCAGCTATTTTTTGGGGCTCTGATAGTGCTGTCAAAAACGGTATTAGAAGCCCAAGGCTTAACATTTCCGCTAAACCTACAGCCACCATTAGCAAGGTAAGAATAAAAAATGTTTTCTTAGTTTTTATTTTTAAGGCGAGATAAAGGTCTATTATACTGAGTTTAATATGTTTACCTTTTTTTATTTATTTATTGATATTTTCAGTGCTTCTATAAGGTCGAATTGCTTTTTATATCTCAAAAGCAATTTCGCGCGGGATGTTTTTGCTAATGAGTGACGAATGTCACCTTTTCGCTCGTGCAGAAATTGGGGAGGAAGAACAGTCACTTGTTGTCTTTTGGCATTGAGCAGTTTGTATTTTATTTTTGCATTTCGCTTATCGCTTCCCTCAATTTTTTCTTTTTGGATAGCATCAAAAATAGAAGCAATTATTATATGGAGTTTATTTAGCGATGTGCGGGCGCTGCAGGCGACGTTATAGATCTGCTGGAAGGCTTTTTTATTTTTTATCAGTCCGGCAAGAAGGTTGGCCTGGACGGCATTGTCCACATAGCAAAAATCACGACTCGTCTTTCCATCCCCGTAAATCAACACTGGCTTGCCTTTCTTGACAGCGGCAATCCAACGCGGAATCACTGCAGCATAGGGCCCTTCCGGGTCCTGGCGCGGCCCAAAAACGTTGAAGTACCTTAGGCCAATCGTTTCCAACCCATAGCATCGGCCAAAAACCTTGGCGTAAAGCTCGTTGGCATATTTAGATACCGCATAGGGGGAAAGCTGATTTCCAATTCGATCTTCCTTTTTTGGCAGCTCTTTGCTGTCCCCGTAGACCGAGCTGGAAGAGGCGTAGACAAACCTCTTCACTCCCGCATCCCGCGCCGCCATCAGCATGTTTACAAACCCCGTCACATTGACTTCATGGGTGCGCAACGGATCCTTGATCGACCGTGGAACGCTCCCCAAAGCGGCTTGGTGGAGAACGATGTCCACGGAGTGAGCAGTACGCCGTCGGCGGTTTGTAGGCATATCTAAGCCCCCGCGCACAGCCCACCGCCCACTACCCACCTTCGACATTTCTACGCCGAAAGCTTTGTAGCAGTCTGCCAATTTGAGAATGTCCCCGCGGATGAAGTGAAAGCGTTTCCAGGCCTTTTCCCCGACTGATTTCCGGACAAGTTCGAGATTTCTTCGATGACCAGTGGCAAAATTGTCTAACCCAATCACTTTTTGATTTAGTTTCAACAATGTTTCAATTAGGTGAGACCCTATAAAGCCGGCACAGCCCGTCACGAGCCAAGTTTTAGGCTGCCGCCTCATTTTTCGCTTAACAGATTCGTAATATGGGTTTTTCAAAACCGGATCTTAGTAAGCAGTGGGTGGTTGGCTGTTGGCTGTGACCTCGAACTTACTGCCGACAGCTAAATGCATACTCACCACTAACAACTACGCCTGAAAATACAGCTTGGGCCGATTAACAGGCGAAACGCAATTTCTCGTATCCACCAAAGGTACCTTCAACTTGGAAAAGTCATAAGTTTTGAACGGGCCGTGAGCTGTGGAAATTAGAAGCATATCGCATGCAGTGTCGATCGGGACTGATTTTCGACCAGCTAGGTGGGAATGCTCTCGGCTTGGCCTGATCGCTGGGACATAGGGGTCGTGGTAATCTAACTTCGCGCCTTTGTCTTCTAGTTTTTCGATAAGAATATAACTGGGGCTTTCCCTGTCATCATCCACATCCGCTTTGTAGGCGAGGCCGAGGAGAAGGATTTTTGAGCCCTTCAAGGGCTTGCCGACGGTGTTTAACGCCTCCCCCACTTTTGCCACCACGTGATCCGGCATCGCGGTGTTAATCTCCCCTGCCAACTCGATGAAACGTGTGGTATGCCCAAACTCCCTAGCCTTCCACGTGAGGTAAAACGGATCGATCGGAATACAGTGACCCCCTAGGCCCGGCCCCGGATAAAACGGCATGAATCCAAACGGCTTGGTCTTTGCCGCCTCAATCACCTCCCAAATGTCGATTCCCATAGACCCATAAATAATCTTTAGCTCATTGACCAATGCGATATTCACAGAACGAAAGATGTTCTCCATGAGCTTGGTGGCCTCGGCCGCCCCCGTGGAGCTGACCGGCACAAGTTTCTTGATGGCTTTCCCATAAAGTTCCTTCGCCCGCTCCAGACAAGCCGGAGTCAACCCCCCCACCACCTTGGGAATTTCCGCCACCTTACTCTGAGGATTCCCAGGATCCTCCCGCTCCGGCGAAAAAGCCAAGTGGAAATCCTCTCCTGCTTTTAGTCCGCTTCCCTTTTCCAACACCTCTTTGAGATCTTCATCGGTGGTGCCCGGGTAGGTTGTCGATTCCAACACCACCAGTTTTTTCCGACCTCCGTCCTCTGGCCTTAGGTGCGGAGCAATCGCCTCCCCTGTTTTTAATATATAGGAGATATCAGGCTCACGGTTCTTGTTGAGCGGGGTCGGAACACAGATGACTACGGCATCGGAATCCTTGACTAGAGAAAAGTTGGTGGAAGCCGTGAGCCGCCCAGCTTTAACTTGAGTGGCAATATCCTCCGATGGAATGTGGCGGATATAACTCCGCCCCGCTTCAATCTCTTTGATTTTGATTGGATCAACATCCAGCCCCAGCACGCAACAGCCTGATTTGGCAAATTGCAAGGCCAGCGGCAAGCCGACATAGCCAAGGCCGATGATGGCCAGATCGTAATTAGTAGTTTGATTCATGAACTATATATTTGGGATTAAGATGAGCATTTTTAGAAGAATATTGGATATGGGATATGGGAATTGGCGGGAAGTAAAATGGGGCAGGTGGAAGGATTTTATTAGTTCAAGATTAAGATGAAGATGATTATTGAACATGGGAGATAGGAGATGGGATATCGGAATATAGATGTTTGCGGCAAGGGGCAGGTGGAAGGATTTTATTAGTTTAAGATTAAGATGAAGATTAAGAATGGGATATTGGAGATAGGATATTGGATATGGGTTCGGGTGGAAAGGGGCAGGTGGAAGGCAGTTAGGTGGGTTTCGAGCTTGCGGGAGGTAGTCGTTTAGAACCCAGTGCTCCCTGCCCTCTGGCATTCTGCCTAATTTGAGGGCGGAGTCTTAGAACCATCTCCACGGCTTGATCAAGCCAACGAAGCCTCTCCAAAGGTGTCATTCGATAAAATTCGGTATGCCCATCGAAATCCTCCGTTTTTGCCTTCTGCAAGACAGCCAACGCCTCTTCTCTGAGTCTGTCTTCACTCATCGTTTAGGCATCCCCTCCAACGCAGCAATATCGAGCAGATCTTTAGGACGTGGGGGTTGAATATTCTTTTTTAGAGCTAGGAGCTTTTGTCGGTTAAGTACTTGGATTTTTCGCCCCTCCAGGTTCATCCACTCAGCATCTTGCAAGAGCGTCTCGTAGGCCAAATCCGGCCGCAAAAAAACATCTAGCTGAAAGGACGGCCGGTCAGGATGTAGAAAGGTGAAGACGATCGCCTTTTTTTCTTCGAGCACGACCCGCCTAACTTCAGGATCCATCAAAGAGCGGGGATGAAGAGGAACCCGGGGAATCAACCCCAAATTTTTTGTCACCTCTACCAGCCGCTCCCAATTCTTTTCTTTCATCATCACCGCAACATCCACATCCATGGTCAATCGCTCCACTCCCTGAAGCACACAAGCCATGCCACCTCCCACAATAAACTCCACTCCGGCATCAGAGAGCGCATTGAGAATTGTTTCGTGATGGGCCATATATTTTTAGCGGGCGGTAAGCAGTGAGCGGTAATTTCGAGCTTACTACCCACGGCTCACTGCGAACTGCTTGCTTTTAGTAAGCGGTGGGCGGCTTATTTCGACTAGAAATCCCCGATGACCGGCGGGATTTCCCGAACCACAGTTCTTAGGCTGTGACCCCGGGCCTGCAGGGCCTTATTCAAGGAGTCGTCATCTAACTTGGGAGACAGCACCTCCTCCACCAAGGCTCGGTGCTCCGCAAAACGCTCGTGATGGGGATGGGACGGTGAGGTCCAATGCCGAATCAGCCGCCCCAGGGAGGCGGGATTGGCCCAGAGGATCCGCCCGTATTCCAAACGGGCTAGGTCCTCATAGCTCGCGTATTTACCCAGAACATTCATGTCAGCTGTTTTATCCATGCACGATCAACTGCCTTGGGTTGATCTCAACGAAGGAGCTTTCCGCAAAGGCTTTTTGGAGGGCGACATCATGACGGCGAATCATCGAAATCAGAACTGAGTTTTCAATATTTCCCGTGTTAATCTGCAAAAGATTACGTGGCGAACTAGCAATCAGGTGACTGACAATAAAGTCACCATCCTTGGAGACCACGATCCGCCCTTCTGAATCCGCCAATCTACTTATTTCCGAATCTGGAGTCTCGTTTTTGCCTGGCAGTTCCCGCGTGTGACGAACGTCGTGTCCCAGGGCCCTCAACTCCTCGGCCAAAGCCAGTGGAAGTTGGGCATCCACCAGAAACTTCATGCCGTCAGCGGTTCAAACCTCTTGGTTCGGCTCATTTTCGCGGCATAGGCCAAAGCCGCTTTTAGGTCATCCTCCTGCAGGTCCGGATACTCCCGGAGGAACTGAGCCGACGTGGTCGGTCCGCTCAACATTTCGAGGATAAACTCAACCGGATACCGAAGCCCCCGGATACAAGGTTTCCCGTGGCAGATGGCCGGATGGCTAGTAATTCGGTTCAACAATTCATTTTCCGACATAAACTTAGTTTAGACCCCCCCCCGCCCCAGTCAACACGCTGGCCAGCACACCGGATTTTGTATTTCTTCAATCATCCTATTTCGAAATTTCTTAATCTTAATCTTTATCTTTCCACTCACATGCTGCCGCCCTTGGTCGATTGAGCTCGCCTCAGCGAACTCAAAACCAATCTGTCCCTGCCCTGTTATGTGTTGTGTCAGCATCCCGTGGGATGACTGGACCCGACCGCTACTTGAGCTTTGTCAGTAGCGGCATGGTCTTCAAAAAACCCGAAACCAACGGAAGCAAAAGCTGACCGTGGCTGTGCCAACGGCGAATCGTCTCCAGCTTTTCTCTCAATTCTTGCGGCAAGTTGAGGTTCGGATCCTTTTCTAAGCGCACCACCTCCTCGCCTAACTCGTCAAACGCCGGGGCTATCTTTTTAGTCACAAACGTCTCCACTGCCTTGCGTAAGTGATCCTCCGCCACAAAGTGCTCGGCACGGTTCCCGTTAAGACCCTCTGAACGGATTGCGCCCAGCTCTTTAAGAAACTTCAGACCCTGGCTGACGGAGCCCCGGCTGATTTTCAGCTTTCGACAAATCTGTCCTGCTTCCATCGGCTCCCTAGCCACAAAAACTGCACCGTAAATAAGGCCGATCGATTTGGGAAGCCCTAGGATGGAGCAGAGTTTCACACAAAGGTTTAGTATGGAGCCTTCAGGATTACAGGCTCCAGCTACCCGTGATGGTTGTGCTTTTTTGAGCTTAGGTTTTGAAGTTAGAGCGATCACGGGATGTTAGTTTAAGTTTAAGTTTAAGATTATTTTTTAAAAGGATATGGAATATCGAATATGGGATTAGGACTTAGAGATTATGAAGTATCTGCTATTGGTACGGACCGTACCGGGGATTGAATGGCGTAATGAGGGCCTCTGAGAAGCCGGCTAAGTGCGTTTGGGCACATTGAACTCATGAAGTCCCTATAATCTCTGATTTCAGGGCGGTTTCAAATAAAATTGAAATGTTATTCATGTCCCTGCCCAACAACTAGATGCATGGCCAAAATGGGATAAGCCTGAAGGCAAAAGCCTTATAGATACGATTATACGCTGGATGATGATTAAGATTAAGCGTGGGATTATAGAGGTTGAAATTAAGGATTAGGTAGGGCGGGTTCGATGAGTTCGCTTGGTTCCCAGGCGCACAGCACGGTCCGTTAAGGATAACGAACCCTACCAAGTTTGGATTTTCAGGGTCGGGTTGTCGCTACGGACGGCTGTCCTCAGCCTTCCTAGGACAGCGTGGGACACGCGTCCGTACCCAACGATTCATCCCCGAAGTTTCAATCACCGGTAGGGGCGGTTGTCCCTAACCGCCCGTGCACGGGGGAATTAGGATTAGATAGGGCGGGTTCGATGAGCCCGCCGTAGATTCGGACGCGGCGCAGCGCGTCCCTACAGATTCCCTCAATATTCAACGTGCTGTAGGGCCCCGCTCCGTCGGGGCCAAACTAAGCCTGTGGCTTGTTGGCTTGATCATGTGCCCAACACGCGACGAGGCTGATGCCTAGCCCGACCACGACGAAAGCAGCCACAAAGAGGCCGGCGTTGCGAGGGGTCAACAGGGAGGAGCTTTCCGCGATGACCGGCACGGTGATGCGGTATAGGGAGGTTTGGGGGCTCATGTAGTTTTCCGTGACCTTAGCCCGCAGTTTCTCGGAATCCCCAATGAGCGCGTTCATCTCCCGGCAACCCAGGTTCAGGCTGGACGCAAAATCGTTGCCAGAGGCCGGAGCCGCCGGGATCTTGGCCTTGGCGGGGCCGGGTGTTTTTTCTGGTGCAGGGGCATCCTTGGCCAAGGCTTCGAGAATCTCCCGGGTTTCGCGCAGGGCCGACTCCTCCGTCGCCGCCTGCAACCGTTCATCCCGGATTTTTTCCACCAGGGAGGTCCGGTACTGGATGTCTTCGTTCCCACGCCCCAGCTCCATGAGTTTGGTCAAAAAAGTATCGCTGATCTGAAGCTGGGTTCCCCCAGCGGAACCGGCCCCACCGGCCTCGGCCGGGGAGCGTCCCGGGGTGACCGGGCCGGAAGTACGGGAGGCCAAGTAATCGCGATACGTCGAGAGCGTGCCACGGAGTTTTTCCTGCGCCAGACGGAGGCGATCTTCCCTTATTCGCACCTGCAGACGAAACACCCGCTCAATCGTGGCGGCTTGGGCAGGTTCCGCAATCGAGCCAAAGAGGGCGGAACGGACTTGGGGAATGCGAATTTCCTGCAGGAAATTCAGCCGAAGGAAAAGATCCGCAAGGCGGTTGCCGTCCGGCAACGAGGCCTGATAACCGCCGGGCAGGCGAGCCAAGGCCCCCAATCCCTCGGCCAGAACTCGGGTACGCTCCAACAACTCCATCAGGCCAATGAGGGAATCACGGCCGCTGTCCGGCAGGGACATCTGGCCGGGCAACCGCGCGGCAAAGGCCAGCACCTTTTTTTGCTTCACCGCATCATCCGACCATCGCCGCAGGACCTCCTCCAAAATCTTGTTTAGAAGGGCGCGAGGAATCAGCCGTGCCTGCCGGGAACTCTGGGTAAAGTTGAGCCGGTAGGTGGTGGGAGGCAGGCTTTTGAGCTGAGCCTCATACTGCGCCTCGATCTTTTCCCGGTCCGCCAGGGTGAGCTTGCGGTCATCCAACCGCGCGCGAAACTCCCTTTGCAACAGGTCCAGCTCCTCGCCCCCCCGCTCCAGCGAGAATCCGGACTTGAACTCATCGAACTTCAGATAGACCTGCAAATTGTTCTGGTCATAGAGGCCGCGCAACAGGCTGGTTTCCAGCAAATCCTCCGGCCGGAACGGCAACCGGTTGGGATAAACCCCCAAAGCAGCGTCCGGAAAATTGAGAGTGAACTCCAACCCGGCCCGGACCCCTTTCGGCAGGCAAATGTAGGCGGCGGAAACCAGCCCCCCCGCGAGAACGGCCAAGGCGAAAACGGAAAGCTCCAGCCAGCGGCGGTAGCGCCGGATCAGGCCCCATAAAGGAGCGAGGGAGATAAAATCCTCGTCCCCAAGGCTGGGAACAGGGGGGAAGGAAGGGGGCAAGCTCATGACTGGCGCAAGCTCCGACCCAACGATTTGACCCGAACGTTTACGAAGAGGAGGGAAACGAGGGCGAAAAAGCCCAAGACGATCCAAGCCACAAAGGCCAAACCAAGCGAAACCCCACCCAACGGCTGAACTTGTTTACGCTCCCAACCGCGGGCGACGCCAAAAAGTTCAGGATGATGGCCGAGATAACTTTCCGAAATGGCGACGACCAACTGGCGGGAGGATTCGAGAAGGAGAGTCAGCTGCGCGGCGGTGTTTCGAAGATCGGCGACTCCCGCCGGGGTGACCCGGTCCTCCTGGGGCGGGGGCGGCTGCAGGGGGGATCCCGCCGGCCGTTCCGCACCCAGCCGGGTCAGAGCCGAACGGACGATTTCCAGATTCTGACGAAGCTCCCGACATGAGAGCTCATCCTGGGTGAGCTGAGCCCGGAGATCGCCGATTTCCACCAACATTTTTTTCAGATAGTCCCGATCCGCCCCGGTTTGGGCCAAACCCATAAGACGGTTCAAGAAAGTTTCGTCAAACCGCCCGCCGACGGAAACAGCCGGGTCGCCCGTTTCGGTGACTCCAGCGGCCCCGGGACGACCGGCAAGAAAATCACGGTACGTCTCCACCATGGCCGTCAAGCGGTCCTGGGAGGACTTGGCCCGGTTTTCGCGAAACTTGAGCTGAAGCTCCAAGCCCTGCGCCAATTTCATGGTCTCCCGGTCCGCCCCGGCCCGGGTGAGCAGGCTCTCCTGAATCGAGGGCAAGGTCTGCTCCACAAAGGCGCGGAGCCGGAGCTTGAGATCGATCACGGTGGTGCCGTCCGGCAAGGCCACCAACGAGGCGCCCGGGAGCTTTTCCACCGACACCAATCCATCCTCCAAGGCTCGGGCGCGGCTCTGGAGGGCGGCATACTGCTCAACCGCCGTTTGCCCCTCTGTTTCGGCGGTGGGATTCAAACCCGGCACGAGTGAGGTAAAAAGGTAGATTTGTTTGCTGCGAACCGCCTGCTCCGCCCAGACAACCGGAATGTCCGCCAGAACCTTGGCTTTCGCATCGAGGGGAACCCGGGGAGAGCGGCCGGCATCAAACCAGGACAGTTTGAATAACGTGGAGGAAGCACTGCGCAAACGGCTACGATACTCCTGCTCCAAAGCCTGCCGATCGGGGCCGGTGAGCTTGCTGTCGTTCAATCGCGAAGAATATTCGCGGACAATGTCCCTCAAATCATCTGAGGACTGGCTGATGGAGAGGGATGATTCGAAGGCGGGAAACTCGATCCATTGTTGGAGGTTGTGGCGCCCGTAGACCACCTGCAGGACCGCGGGGTCGAGCAACTCCTCGGCGCTGAAGGGGAGGCCATTGGGATACTGGCCATCCTGGGCCCCCCGAAACCCGAGGGATAAATCCATCGAGCAGACCTCTGTCTTGGGTGCCAAAAACCAGACCGAGCCCACCAAAACGATCCCACTCAGGAAAAGTCCGACCAAACCCACCAGCAACCATCGCCTCTGTTGCCTTAGCAACTTCCACAATGGGGCAAGGGAAAGAGCTTCATCGGCGGAAGTAGGACGATCAGATGGCATGAATTAAGATTTTTAGTTTTAAGCAATCAAAGGTCGAGGAAGAAACTTAAATTTAAACTCCATTGTTTGTGGATAAAAGCAGGCCGGAAAGAATGAAGCACCCGGCATTTCAGCACAGTTTGCAAAGAATTACGGACCTTACCGAAGCTCAATCGATCAAACACCGGTAGGGACGCATGTCCCCATGCGTCCGATTGAGACCTCAAATTTCAAGTTTTCCATTATTCCATCGGCCGATGAGGATCATCGGCCCTACCGAGGCTGGGGCGCCCAAACACAGGTAGGGCGGGCTCGATGAGGTTGCCGCGGCAACCCCGACCTGGTCGGGGCTGCCCTACCAAGCTCGATGTTTTGATCACCCATCCACCGGTAGGGGCGGTTATCCCTAACCACCCGCGCCTCAACACGGCCCTCCCGGATGTCGGGCCCTACCAAGTTTCAATTTGGAACCTACAAACACCGGTAGGGCGGGCTCGATGAGCCCGCCGTGGATTCGGACGCGGCGGAGCGCGTCCCTACAGATTCCCTCAATATTCAACGCGCTGTAGGGCCCCGCTCCGTCGGGGCCAAAGACAAAGCCAAAACGCCCTATGTTCCCTTCATCTTAATCTGACATCCTGATATCCCATCTCCTATCTCCCATATCCAATAATCATCTTTATCTTAATCCTCATGCCGATCAGCCTGTCCATTGTTCCCAGTTGATGGATATGGCTATCATCTCGATGTGTCATCCTCACCCCTGATCGCCCGGGTTTTGCAGCTTAACTCCCGCTTACGAGGAGGCGGCACCGATGGCCAGTGCCTGGCCCTTTCCCAAGGATTGGCCAAGAAAGGATGGCCGGTAGAGATCGCCGGTCCAGCCGATGGCCCCCTCTCCCCAGAAGCCGCCAAACTCGGCCTGCATGAACTTCCCCGCTTCCGCCCGCTGCAAATTCTGAGCCTTGCCCGACTCCTTCGGGTCGTTCGTCCCCGTATCCTCCACGCCCATCACGGGGACGACTACTGGACCGCCCTCCTCGCCTCCCGACTCGTCCAGCCTTCCCCTTTGGTCGTCTTCACCCGGCATCTGGCCAAGAGCCCTCGCTCGCCCCTCAGCCGAAACCATCTTTTCTCCAACGCTGATGCCGTCATTGCCGTCTCCGCATTTGTCGCCCTGGTTTTGCAGCAAGGCCACAATGACCCGGCCTCCCCCGTTCCCGAACGCCATCATCGCCATCCCTGCCGGATCGATCCCAAAAAACTGCATGTCATCCACACCGGCATCGACACCACCCTCTTCCAACCCAAGGAAGCGTCCTTCACCGCCGCCGCTCGTCGAAAACTCGGACTCAAGGACAAGGAGATCGCCTTCGGCGTAGTCGGGGGCTTTGACCTGCCAGTGGGAAAGGGGCAAAGAGTCTTCCTCCGCGCCGCCAAGGAAGTCATGACGCGACTCCCCCAAGCACGCTTTCTTTTGGCGGGAAGAGGATCCATGGATTCTGCACTGAGAGAGGACATTCAGCACCTTGGACTAGAAGACCGGGCAAGATTGATCGGACAACAGGACGACCTCGTTTCTCTGTATCACGCTCTGGATATTCTCGTTCATCCACAGATCGCCACGGAAGCTTTCCCCTCAGTTGTGCTCGAGGCCCATGCCTGTGGACGCCCGGTGATCGCCTCCGAGCTCGATGGCATCCCGGAAGCCTGGAAGATCGGAGGGATCGGACAGCTTGTGTCCGCTGGTGACCCTTATCTGCTGGCCAGAACTATGATTGAGCAGGCGGAACACCCGGCTCCCAACAGCGCCGAGAGAGCAGAGACGCATCGAAGGGTGGAAGCAGAAGCCTCTTTGCCGGTGCAGGCGAAGAAGGTCGAGGATTTGTATCGGAGGCTGATGGCGCGTTGATTGTTGGAATATGGGATATCGATTCGGACGCGGCGGAGCGCGTCCCTACAGAGGCTCGAGGATTCAACATTCAATCATCTGTAGGGCCCCGCGAGGGAGGGGCCAAACCAAGGTTCACAGCACGGTCCGTTAAGGATAGCGGACCCTACCAAGTTTGGATTTTTAGGGTTGGGTTGCCGGTAGGGCAGCCTCGATGAGGCTGCCGCGGCAGGGTCATCGACCCTGCCCTACCAAGCTCGATGTTTTGATCACCCAAACACCGGTAGGGGCGGTTATCCCTAACCGCCCGTGCAAGGGGAATTAGAATAACGGACCGTGCCAAGTTGGAATTTTGAGCGTTGAGCTAACGGTCCGTTAAGGATAACGGACCCTACCAAGTTTGGATTTTTAGGGTTGGGTTGCCGGTAGGGCAGCCCCGATGAGGCTGCCGCGGGAGGGTCATCGACCCTGCCCTACCAAGCTTTAATTTTGAGCGTTGAGTTAACGGTACGGACGGCTGTCCTCAGCCGTCCTAGGACGCGTGGGACACGCGTCCGTACCCAACGATTTATCCCCGAAGTTTCAATCACCGGCAGGGCAACCCCGACCAGGTCGGGACTGCCCCACCAAGCCCTCCTGCAGACTATAGCTTTTTTCAGAAGCTTGAGATTCAGGCCTAAAACGCTCATTATCCTCTCCTATGCCCATCCACGAAAACATTCTCGGAACCATCGGCCGGACGCCGTTAGTCAAACTGCAGCGCATCTCCGCCGGACTACCCGCTACCGTGGCGGTGAAAGCAGAGTTCTTTAATCCGCTCGGCAGCGTCAAGGACCGCATCGGCGCCGCGATGATCGAAGCCGGGGAAAAAGACGGCCACATCACCCCCAAAACCACCATTATCGAGCCCACCTCGGGCAACACCGGCATCGCTCTTGCCTTCGTCGCCGCCGCCAAGGGCTACAAACTGATCCTAACCATGCCCGAGAGCATGAGCCTCGAACGCCGCACCCTTCTCGCCCTCCTCGGCGCCAAACTGGAACTCACCCCTGCGACGGAAGGCATGAAAGGCGCGATCGCCCGGGCTGAGGCTCTCGCCAAGGAAATCCCGGACTCTTGGATTCCCCAGCAGTTCAAAAACCCCGCCAACCCAGCGATCCACAAAAAGACCACCGCCGAGGAGATCTGGAGCGACACGGATGGCAAGGTCGACATCTTCGTCTCGGCCGTCGGCACTGGGGGCACCATCACCGGAGTGGCGGAAGTGATCAAAGGGCGAAAAAAATCCTTTCAAGCCATCGCCGTGGAACCCAAGGATTCCCCCGTCATCTCCCAAACCCGCTCCGGCCAACCGGTCAAACCCGGCCCGCACAAAATCCAGGGAACCGGCGCCGGCTTTGTACCGGACAACCTACACCTCGACATCGTCGACGAGGTCATCACGGTGAGCAATGATGATGCTTTCGCCATGGCCCGCAGAATCTGCAAAGAGGAGGGCATGCTGGTGGGGATCTCCACCGGGGCCAACGTGCATGTGGCGCTGGAAGTCGCCAAACGGCCCGAGAACAAGGGCAAGTTGATCGTCACCATCGGTTGCAGCACCGGCGAGCGTTACCTGACCACGGCTTTGGCAGAAGAGGCCCGCCGGTTGGTCGGTGGTTAAAAAAATGGCTAAAACCAAAAAAGAGCCGGCTCGCAAAACAGCAACGCGTACTTCGGCTCGCCCGCCGGCACCCTTAGTCAACAGCCTGCCCCCACAGATTCTCGAGGAAGCAGCCCAGGGTTGGCTCAAATCTTCCGGAGCCACACCTGCCCCCTCCTCAAAAAGCGCGGCACAGAAAACGGATGCCCTGGTGGACTGTCTCGATGCGACGCTCAAAGATCTGCGCCGTGAAATGGCCGAGCTGAAGGAGCGAGTGGCCCGCCTGGAAGGCCGCAACGCTTAAAGCGAAAGCAAAACCCGGACGATACTTTCCCAGCGGCGCTCTTCCGCCGCCACCAACTCCTCGCGGTCCAATTCCGGAAGAGAAGATTCCCGTTCAATCGCCTCCACCCTCGCCTGATGATCCTTCAGGGCATTGCGATATTTCCGCTCCTGCTGGGGGGTCAGGTCGGCCATGGCATAACTGTCTTTGAACTGGATGACCACCGGCCGGCTCTGATCCCGATTTTCCCAATCAAAATAACTGCCCAGCGGACGACTCATCATGTGTTGAGAGGTGTTCTTAATGAACAGGTCGTAGGCCTGCTCCTGCGTCCCACTGGCCGCCGTCACCGGCAGACTGGCCACCCAGGTCAAAGCGGTGATTGGTAGAACCGCCAGATCGAGGGGACGAACGATCCAAAAATCTGCAAAGGCATACATGGTCTCGGGCGGAGTAAAATAGTCGCCGGGCGGCGCTGCCTGCAGGGGCAGGACGGAAATCCCCGCCAGCAGAAGAATCACCAGCTTTCGTTTCATCACACTCTCTTTGCTACTCGGGGGCTTAGGTCCGTCAATGACCCGCCGAACCCGCCGGTGAACTTACTGGGGACAACCAAGCCAAGCACTCCACGTGGGCGGTGCGGGGAAACAGATCGATCGGCTGGAACCATTCCGCTTTCCAAAAGCCGCCCATAGCCAGCAGATCCCGAGCCAACGCGGGTGGGTCGCAGGAAAGATAAAGGATCCCCTGAAATGGAAGAGCCCGGGCCATCAACCGGCGGGCATCCGGACTCAATCCGCCCCGGGGAGGATTGAGCAGACAGACCGAAGGTCCCTCCCCAATTTTGCCCAATGCCTCCTCCAAACCGTCCTCAAACCGTG
>Ga0214921_10000778_pt1 | contig 56751 bp, 123 predicted proteins | sample LL1505_MetaG_FD_177992 | JGI IMG/M metagenome (GOLD analysis project Ga0214921, IMG submission 177992) | Freshwater microbial communities from Lake Lanier, Atlanta, Georgia, United States - LL-1505 | ecosystem: Environmental > Aquatic > Freshwater > Lake | place: USA: Georgia | collected... | reverse complement strand
GGAGTGATGAAGACTTTAACCTCAAGCTAGAAGATCAATTTCCTTACAAAGATCGCCAATATGACTTGGTTGTGACACATACTCGTCCTGGAGTGTGTGGTGCATTCAAAGGCTTTGACAACATTCAATATTGGTGTGATCAAGATCCAACTCTAAAAAACGATCTCATTGATGAGAGTCAGCAGCTGGATTATTTGTACGAAAGGACAAAGCCCAAACATTGGATTTATGGACATTTCCATTGCAGTGATGTCTATACATATGAAGATACTAAATTTAGATGCATCAACATCGACGAACATTACCTCTACCATTACAATGAATAACAATACAAACTATTATACCACGCGTGGCGCATGCTTCGCACGAGGATTAGAACGCGTAAACTATGGTCAAACTGGTGTTATAAGCACCAATGCATCAGCATGTGGGGACCATTGTTGGTTTATGCCAGATGGTAGTGATGACTATGCAATCAAACTAGAGACCAAACTTCTGTACAATGATGGTATAGAATATAACAATGAATAACATGGAAAACTTTGAACAATATCTCATGGAGAAGTACCCAGACCTCTTTTACAAGAAAGAGGATGGAAGTTTGGAATGTCCTTGTGGTGCATGGGTGCCTGAAGGATGGGAGACCATCATCGATGAGTTGTGTGGTGCTATCACAAATTATGTAAAAGGTACATACCACTCAGAGAGAGTAATCACAAGCAAAAAATACTACTTCTGGTTTGGGTGTTACAAATTACTTGACTGGATTCATAAACAGTTTGCCAAGATATTCCCAAAATATAACAAGTGGAAGTATTCTAAACCATATTTTACATTTGCAGACAAGTTTAGAGAGCGCTATTGCAAATATGTTGGGTTTAACAGAGTTTATGCGCCAGCAGTAAAGATTGATCAGATCAAGGAGAAATTTGGTGGTCTGAGGTTTTACTATACAGGTGGTAATGATAAAGTTGATGGCATGGTTACTTTTGCAAGTTATCTTTGCAGCAAGACTTGCGAAGTGAGCGGTGAAAAGGGTGAACTATGCTCCAATGGTGGCTGGTTCAGAACTTTGTCACCAAAGGTATGTGGAGAAAGTCCATACAATAATTACAAGTCAACTAAACAATAATATGATTCCAATCAAAGATAAAAAATACATGATCTACTGTCAAGGTCCATACGACTATAACAAATATGAAGGGGAAGGTATTTGTACAGGTCGAACAGACATTATGGATGAAGAAACAGTCTATGGTTTCAGAATTCCTGGCACAACTGAAATTTGTTATTTTATTCACCAAGAAATCATTGCAGAGTTTAGTGATGATGAAAAAATGAACGCAAATTATAGCCCAGATATTCAAGACCAAATTGATTCTGAAAACGACTACTGCGGAAAATGCGATAGCTGCGGAGAGACAGGTTGCTGCCCTCCTATTAACTGCGAAGCAGTGGTTTGTAAGTACGGAGAAATAAATTTAAAAGATTATAATTGCTTCCAAGATCAGTGGGAAGTAATGTTTAATGCTTTGAAAATCATTGCTGAAGAATGTGGCGGTGGTAAAATTGGCGACTACGCCAAAGAAACCCTAAATGAAGTTGACAAATTGTGGGATAAACTCTATAGTAATAAACCATGTTAGAATATTCAGAAACAGTCACAATCGAACGCAATTACTACTTTGAAATTGCTGGTGAAAAAGTGCCAAACGAAGAAGATATGCTGGCATTTCTCTTGGATGAAGGTATCTTGTTTTCTGGCAATGATAATGGCAATGGCACAGTAAATCTTTACATCAACATCAATGATTACTTTGCACCTGCTGCTGACGCAGAAGGAGTTCCGCACAAAGATATTCCGAAGCTATTTGAAATGTATAGGCAAAGTAAAAGTGACTGCAATGGCGTTTTACAATATGTAGCAGACAAAAGAGGTATTCCAAATAAGCATTGGAGAGACAAATAATATGAATAAAAACCTAGAATTCTTCAAGCATTTGCAAGATAGCAAATGGCCTAACGTTGGTGACAAAGTTCGCTTCAAAAGTGCTGAAGGAATGTTTTATCCACACTTCACCAATGTCATTCAATTCGCCAAAGACAACTTGAAGGTTGGTGAAACTTATACAGTTCGCAAGTGCGAAGTTTACAGTAGCTGGTGCGCTGTATGGTTAGAGGAAATTGAAGGTGATCATTTCTTTCACCGCTCAATGTTTGAATGGCCGTTAAAGGAGGAAACAAATGAGCAGATATAATGATCCAAATAATGAAGTGATGGATGGCTGGCCAACTGTTATAGTGTGGATTTTATTGATCTTGGGTTTAGTTTATATTTGGTTCAATAATTAAAACAAATGAATAGACAATTAAAATTCCGAATCTGGGACAAGCAATACTGTCATTGGCTTGAAAATAGTAGCAGTCTGCATTGCTACAGCAATTGGACAATTTGCCCATTTACAGGCAATCTTGTTGATTATGTCGGAACAATTGATGGTGATCATGGAGACACTTTTACAGCCTCTCCTGCTGCTGATTGCATCCGTTATGGAAAATTCTTTAGAAAGCCTAGATACGTCATCCAGCAATACACAGGCTTGAAAGATAAAAATGGAAAAGAAATTTACGAAGGCGATATTGTTAAATACTATTTTAACAAACCTGACATTACTTGGGTTGACTTAGTTGCATGGGAGAGTTATGGTTGGGTACTTCTTCATTTTGATGGGACTGAGAGTGGATCAACTCCATTAGTTCCTATCCCATCTATGGAAATTATTGGCAACATCTTTGAAAATAAAGAACTTTTAAATCAATGAATAAACAATGCTATTGTGGAGGTGAAGTAACCTCCATTAGATTTCGATGGTGCGACAAATGTATCAATCGAATGCAATCAAATATTTCTGCATTGTTTATTGCATGTTCAAAACAACATCGTGGTGCAGGAGGTGCAGCAATATGCATTTGTGGTGCAGGATGTGGTGGAAGTGCAGCATGTAATGGTCTTGAATTATTAAAATCAGCAATTGCTGGTCCAGATGATTATCGTGCAGAAATCGCAGAAATGTTTGGATGGGAAAGCGCACCATCTCGAAAACTTAAAATTTATGACAACAAGCTTTAAAGACATTATACCCATCGCAATGCTTGGTCAGTATATGAAGAGTAATATTCCTCACCCTGCTGCTCAAATTTTAAATGAACATCAAGATGTAGCTTTTGATCCAGCGTTTGTAGCAGGTTCTTTAATTACCTTGTATGAAGCATTTTTGAGTCATGTACCTGAAAGCAAGCAAATAGATTTTGAAAAACAATTTAAATTCTATCTCATAAACATGTTCAATAATAAAGAACAATATACAGTTACATTGAGTGATCAAAACGATCAATGAAAACGTATATATTTGCAAACATGTAAGAGAATAATGGCATAAGTTGCAGAGACGCATAAATAAGTTGTAAATGCGTCTGGACAACAAGCAAGTAAGTGCAAATATCTTAAATTCAGGAGACAACTTGATCATGTGCTCCTGTTTGCAGGAAGCGTTTTTTGATATTTACAGTGTTGAAATTCAAGGTGAGTCATTCATCAAAAAAGCTGATCGCGTCATTGATGGTTGTCCTGTCATCAAGCTCAATGTAGAACACCAAGGCATTGAGTATCGTGATGTGGAGTTCAAATTGGTAGCAGCAGATGCAGATGAAGTATTCATCAATGAAACTTTGTTGCAACATGGCTTTGAATATGCTGCGCCAGTGCAGTCTTTTTGCATTGAGCAGCAACTGTGTGAGATAGCACAAGAGCCTCAATACATTGAGTATACACCAGAGACCATGGAAATAATGGCTGTACCAGATGCTGGTGCTCTCAAAGAGCAAGCTCGCAACAGCCAAGAAAAGCGCATCAAAAAGACGCTGAGCAACATTTACAACAAGCTCAATGAACATCTCAATGAGCAGTTGTTGCAAGCCAAAACCAGCATGTTGCAAGAGACTCTGGCATCTCAGATGCAAATGCAGCATCAATCTCAACAAAAGCTGGATGCATCTGTTGATGACTTGCAACAAGAGTTCAAAGACTTGAGCAATCAGCTGCAAAATGTAGCACGCAGATTCACAGATGATGCTGTAGCAAAATTCAAAAGTACTGTGGTTGAGCAGTGCAATGCAGTGTTGTATGAAAACAATGCTATACAATTGGAGCAATTGCAATTGCAAATCAAGCAAAATGCAGTTGATGCAAAAGATGCATTGCAGCAAAATCTCAAGAAATCATTCAAGGAGAAATTTCAGCAGCTGTCTGCACAACACACTGAACATCAACAACAGGTGCAAGTGTTTGTAGAACAGCAGTTGCAAAGCATGGAGCAGCAAATCAAGCTGCAGCAAATCAAGACCTTTGAGGATTCTGTTGCTGCATTGATGAATGATCAATCCATGTTCATTGATGATGTTGTCAACAACAAAATAACATTCATCAAAGAATCTTTGCAGAGCTTGTCACAAGAGTTGCAACAAACATTGTTGCAACAGATGCAAAATGCACAGAGTGAAACACAACAACACTTGCTGCAAATCAGTGAACAAGTTGATGGCAAATTATCAACTGTAGACAACATTGTATCCAGTGCAGTTGCTGATGCATCCCAACAGTTGACACTGCATGTTGATAGTCTCAATGCATCTCGCTTGGCAACTGTGGAACAACAGGTGGAACAGATTCTGCGTGAGCAGTTTTCACAAGCAGCATCTCAAGACACAGTTGTTGAAGAAGCATCTCAAAACAGAGCCATCTCCAATGCCATCAATGCATTCAAAAGTCAGCTCAACAAAGACTTGCAAACTCAAGCTGCAACTTTGCAATCTGAGTTGTATCGCAAGTTTGCAGTTTATGTAGACAGCATGGGCGGAGGCGGTGGCAGTGTAGCTGTTCAATATGCCAATGGAGGTACCATGAATGGCTCACTCAATGTTACCAATGGGCAGATTTTGTCCGGTGGCATCGACATCAGTACACTGTTTGGTGGAGGAGGTGGATCTGCAGATAGATTAGTCAATGGCTCTTATCAAGTGATATTGAGTGGTGATGGCAATTTAACATTTCCTGGAGGTGGTTACATTGGCTCTCAGTATGGTACACCAGGGTGGATTGTAACACCACCAGATCAAGGTGGCATCGCTAGCACAGATGGTCAGCAGTATATACAAATAAACAACAATCAAGGCATTTTCATTGGAACAAGCTGGCCATTATCTGCTTATGAGTGGACTTTTGGTAGAGACGGTGGTTTAAAATTTCCAAATGGTACTGTACAGACTACTGCTTTCCTTAATAATTTATCAGCATATGCTACAGTAAACTATTTAAATAGTAATTTCTTAAAGTTATCAGGTGGCACACTTACTGGGACAGTATCCACCAACCAAGATATTGAAATCACAGATTCCACCAAAGGCATCATTTTAAGATCACCCAGCAATTTTAGATACAGAGTAACAGTAACAGATGCTGGTGAACTCACAACTACTTTAATATAATATGCCAATTCATGTAACAACAACTACGACACAAAGCTTGAGCAACAAAACGTTTGTTGGTCCAACTAGATTCAATAGTGATATAACCATCTTTGGAAACTTGTCATGCAGTGGTACTCAGACATTCAACAACACAGTATTTTCCACAACAAGTGCAGTCAGCGTTGTGCACGTTGGATCTGGCCCTGCATTATGGGTAGGCAACAATGGTACAGGTGACATTGCTTCATTCTACGACATTGATCAGAACGTAGAAGTATTGCATGTGGGTGGCAACAATGGATCGTTTCCCAATGTTGGTGTCAAGACATCATCACCCAATGTAGATTTTACAGTCAATGGAGCCATAAGTGCATCATCCATCATTTATAGTTTATCAGGCAACAGCAATCAATGGAATAGTGCATATTCCACTGTGCAAACAACTTCTGGTTCATGGAATCCAGTAGGTAAATATTTACCATTATCTGGTGCCGCCATGACAGGTAATATTACCAATTTTGCAGGAGATTATTTAACTGCTTATAGCGGATATACAATTGCAAATAATCTCATAAATATTTATAGAGGTAATGCATCTGGTGAAATATCCACAACAATATCTCCTGACTCCATATCTTATAGTAATTCTGATGGTGGTGGTAGTGTATATGTTACACCACCAAATAATGGATTAGCAATAAATGTTACGTGGCCATCTTACAATGGTAACATGTTAACAGATCAGAGCGTCTGGCCAAATGCTAACTCCATTGGTTGGACTGATGCTATGTTTTATAGAGATGAAGCTAATGCAATAGCTCAACGCAACGGTACAAATGCACAAATCTTTCGTATATACAACACATTCACAAATGGTTCTAACAATGAAAGAGGATTTATTAGATGGAATTCTAATGTTTTCCAAATTGGGACTGAAAGATTAGGAGCTGGACAAACAGCAAGAGCAATATCATTTTTAACTGATACTGTTGAAAGAATCAATATTGGAGCAGCAGGTGGGATAACTATCACTGGTTCTATATCCGCACCAGGACCAACTCTCACAGGCTCTCAAGCAACAAATACTCTTAATGTATCTGCTAACTGGAATACAACAGGTAATCCTGCATTGATTTATGGACGTGTAGCAAATACAGCAAGTGGTGCAACTGCCAATTTAATTGATGTAGGTACAACTGCTGGTGGTACGTTGTTTAGAGTTGGTAAAGATGGTGGCATTACTGCACCAGGACCAACTCTCACCGGATCCCAATCTGCAAACACACTCAATCTTTCAGCTAACTGGAATACAACAGGTAACCCTACATTAATCTATGGCCGTGTAGCAAATACAGCAAGTGGTGCAACTGCCAATTTAATTGATGTAGGTACAACTGCTGGTGGTACGTTGTTTAGAGTTGGTAAAGATGGTGGCATTATTTTAGGTGGTGTTCAACAAGTTATAACTTCACCATCTACTTTCTCAAAACTCATTGCAGCAAATTGGCTTTTTGCAAACGCGGCGAATCCTGGATCGCAGTATTTTTATGCTGAGCCTGGACAAATAACAATCTCTCAAGCTAATGGCTCTCTAGCAACAACTTTAAATAGTGCAGCAGCTGCGACCCTGCAGCTTGGAATTAATGCAGCATCTGGAGTCAACCAGACGATTAAAGCATGTAACGGTACTGCTGGAGCAGGTGCAAATCTAATCCTTGTGGGTGGAACCGGTACGACAACAAATGGAGGTGTTGTGGTTGGAACAAATGGTACACCATCTGGTCTTATTAGACACGGTACAGCAACGCTAGTATCTGGCACAGTAACCGTTTCAGATACTAATATTGTAGCAGGCTCACGAATCTTCGTAAATCGTCAAACTGATGGTGGAACAATTGGTGACAGTTACAGTATCACCCGAATTGCAGGAACTAGCTTTACGATCACAAGCAAGACCGCTAATGCAACTGCTACACTAGATACTTCTATCGTTAGCTATCTAATCATTAATCCTTAATCTCTATGAATATACCACTAACACTCGACACTGAATATCAGAACGCCCTCAATGGGATGCTAGCTCGCTACAACGAGTCCGCGTCTGTAACTTTAACCGAGCCAGAATATCTTGCTGCCATTTTAAATGGTGCAATCGGTGCTGAAGTAAAAGCATTGTTTGACGCAGAAGTTGCTCGCATTGGTGCTTCCGCTGCTTCTCTTTCGTATGAAGATAGAAAAGCTCTTATTGCACAAATCGAAGCTCAACTTCTAGAAACACCTAAAAATATTTTATAAGTTAATTACTAATTATTATAGCTGTTGTTGATGTTTAATTCATCACTGCTAAATAAAGTTTTATGACTACATCTAAAGAAATCCAAACAGCATTATCAAATTTCGCCAATGCTCAATTTCAGCTTGGTGTTGCTACTGCTCAATTAGAAGCTATTCTTAATCCTCTTTTGAATCAAGCAACAGATAAGAAAGAAACAGTGCTTGCAAATGATTTGCAATTTGTAAACAAATGACCTAAAATTTTGAGTTGATTAAGATACAAATGCATGCACATTGTGTGTATGAAAGTTTATCAAACACAATTCAAAAAGAAAAGCGGACAACTGCGCGACATCAAATTCGTCAAACCATTTTCAGAAAATGCTGTAGCGCAGTTCTTTGATAAAAACGTCAAAGGCATTCGCAGTGTACCACTGGCTCAAGACAATGAGCGAGTTTGGGACATTGAAAATCAAGGCATCCGCATCATCAACTTTGGTGAACTGACTCAGCCAGTGGAGTGCATTGGTGAAGCTGAATATGATGAACAAACCAACACATTCATCAGCAATGAGTGATTCTGTTTGCATCATAGCAGAGCAGTTGACTGCTGAAGACCGCTGCAAGCAATATGGTCATCCATCCATCAACATGGCTGAAATTGCAGCCATGTGGAGTATAATTCTCAGAACACCTGTAACTGCGGAACAAGTTGCACTGTGCAATATTGCCACTAAAGTATGTCGTCAGATGCATCAAAGCAAGCGTGATAACTTGATTGACATCTGCGGTTATGCAAAAGTAGCAGACATAGTATTGCAACATGAAACGCAAAATCAAAACCAAAAAAGCCAAAGTCAAGGTTGAGAAACCAACCAAAGTCAAAGAGCTGTTCAAATACAAAAAAACAGCCAAAACAGTTCCAATTAAAATCACAGGCCACCACTACTATACAGAAACCTTGGCAACTGATGAGCATGGTGATCCGTTGGTAACGCAGAATACCACCATGCATGGTGACAAAGTCATCAAAACTGTGATTTATGATATGAAAAATGATGTCATCATCTGCAAAAATTATGAATAAGATATCTGCTGCTGAAGCCAGAAAACAATCTGAACAGTATGCTGATGAATGCGCCATGCAAATGAATAAAATCATGGACGAAATTCATCAGCATACTCTCAAAGGCTTGTTTACTTTTGTATATACAGGCAAACTTTGTGAAAAAGTTGTTGATGAGCTACGGGAACTAGAGTATAGTATCTTCAATGGAAACAACAACACATATGAAAACTACTGGTACATCAAATGGTAACATTGTTAATTCAGTCTGCCGCTTTTTTGCTTTGCTGCTCATTGGCATTGGTTGCTTTGCAATGATTCTGCATGGCGGCTTTGCTTGGCATTGGCCAGTATCCGTTGAAGTTCCTGACTTCAACAACATCTTCATCAACAATCTCAACAACGTAGCTTAACAATGGGCGGAAATCTTCTTAAAACCTGGAATCTTCCAGAAAAACGTATTCCTACAGATGAATACAATCGCATCAAGGATGAATTGCTGAATAAGTTTCAGCAAGATCGGTCCATTAGCAGGCTGGTAGGCCCTAGTAGCATCAAGGTGGTAGGATCTTCAAGAGGCATTGTTGCTCCTTGTATCCGAAACAAAGAGACTCATGGCGACTTAGACATCATCATGGGTAGTTATCAAGACTCAGACGTTGTTGTTGAGTGGAGAGATGAACAAGACTTTGGCAAATATCTTGAGAAGGAATTTGGCTACAAGCCATTCAAGAACAGCAATGTTTATTCTTTTCCTTATAATGGCTTTCAAGTGGATGTAACCTTTCACCCCATGTCAGAATTTAACATGGCTGTTGATTACTCTTCATGGGGCGATCTGGGCAACATCATGGGCCGTGTATTTCATAAAATGGGTCTGCACTTTGGCCACTCTGGTCTTTCTTTCTGGATTCGTCAAGGCTTGTTTGACAACAACTTGCAATGGAGTGACAGTGATCACATCTATGACAAAGTTGTATTGACCAGAGACATGCAAGAGATTTGTGCAATTGGTGGCTTTGATTACAGTCGCTGGAAGCAAGGCTTTGATACAGAGCAAGATGCTTTTGAATTTGTTGTTGACAGCAAATACTTTGATCCTGATCTATTCAAGCTTGAAAATCTCAACCACACCAATCGCACTCGCAATCGCAAGCGTGGCATGTACATGCGTTTCATGGAATATGTTGCTGACTCTGACAAAGTTGGTGAACCATTTCGTAGCAAGCATGAGTATAGTTTGTTGATGCAATGCAAGTATTCTCATCTGCAGCGTGCCATTGACGGATTCCGTTTGCTTTATGAAGTTGACAAAGTCATCAAAGAGAAAGTCAATGGCAAGCTGGTCATGCAGTGGCTTGATCTATCTGAAAATGATGGCAAACTTGTTGGTCAAATCATGAACAAAGTTAGGGAACTCAACAAATACAAGTTGCTTGAAATGACTCAAGCTGCTATAATTGTCTTTGTAAAGGAGATGCACAAACAACTCATCAATCAATAACATGCAAGACTTCAAACTAGAATACACTGAGCCAGACAAGGTCTACGATACGGTAGACACCATCAAAGACAAAGAGCCTCAATATCTCTACTATGAGATTCAAGTGAGTCGCAAGCAAATTGCATATGTCAATGTGCGTGTTGCTGCTGATAATCCAATTGATTGGAAGAATGCACAGGAAATTGCAGAAGCTGCAGTTGAAAAAAATATCAGAAGCTATGACTGGGAGGATGAATACCCTCAAGACATTGAAGTTGAACACTACAAAGAAGTTTCTGAAGACGAAGCAACAGAATATAATGTTTACGAAGCATAATTTATGAAACTACCCACTCTCTACTCTCGCACTTCAACTGGTGCTGTTCAAAACTGGACCATTGAAATCATTGGTGATGCTTACTGCACTCACTTTGGCCAAGTTGATGGCAAGCAGCAGACTACTGAGCTAACGCATTGCAAACCTAAAAACGAAGGCAAAGCTAATGCAACCACAGCGCAAGAGCAGGCTTTGAAAGATGCCAAGGCTCTGTGGAAGAAAAAGAAAGATGGTGGATGTTTTGAAAACATCAATGACATTGACAACATGACGTTCACTGAGCCCATGTTGGCCAAGAAGTACGAGGACTATGCTAATGAAATTCAATTCCCTGTTTATTCGCAATTCAAGCTGGATGGTATTCGATGCATTGCTCGCAAAGATGGTTTGTGGAGCCGCAATGGTAAGAAGTTTGCAAGTGTGCCTCACATTGAACAAGCATTAGAACACATCTTTGCATCCAATCCAAATTTAGTTTTGGATGGTGAATTGTATTGCGACAAGTTCAGCAATGACTTCAATGCTATTTGTTCTCTTGTTAAAAAGACCAAGCCTACTGCTCAAGATTTAGCTGACTCTGCAGCTAGCATTCAGTATTGGATTTATGATGCAGTTGATGCGAGCAAAGCTTTCAGCAAGCGCTTTTATCACATTGTGCAAGAAGTTGTTGATAGAGTTGGAGGATGCATTCAAGAAGTGCCAACTGAATTTGTACAGCAGCGACATTATTTGGATGAGTTGTATGAGAAGTACATCAATGAAGGTTATGAGGGTCAAATGGTTCGCCTGGATAAACCCTATGAGAACAAGCGCAGCAAAAACCTTTTGAAGCGCAAAGAATTTCAAGACAAGGAGTACATTATTCTTGACGTCATTGAAGGTGAAGGCAATCGTGCAGGTGGTGCAGGAGCCATGACGTTTGCAAATGAGCAAGGTGTTCGTTTTAACAGTAACATCAAAGGCTCTCGTGAATATTGTGCACAACTTCTCAAAGAAAAAGTTGATCTCATTGGCAAACCAGCTACAGTTAAATTCTTCAACTTAACGCCAGACAACATCCCCCGCTTTCCTTTTGTGACAGCAATTAGAACGTATGAATAACATATAGAAAACAAGACATGGACACTACAACAAAAATCAAACAAGGATGCTTTGCAGCTTTAATATTTGCAACTATTTTGTTAGCAATAAGTACACCATATTTTATTGGAGTACATCTCAGCAAGGAACCAGTTACCAACAGCAATGCAGCTGAACTCATTGCAGATTATGTTGTAGACATGCCTGACAGTGCATTGCGCAGCAATTTGCTTACTGTCTTTGGTGCTGAGTACAATGGTTCCTCACAAGAACTAAATGAGATACTCAAGTCATATGCAAAGATGAAAATCAAAGAACTCAACGAGGAACTATAATGTTATATTTAATTTTAGTTGCATGGGTGTGCTTCCTAATATATAGTATTGCTGTAGACAACAAACATTAACACATGAATTACTTAGCACAACATTTCTGGAACTACGAAACCAATTCAATTGATGGATTAGCATTGTGGAATGCCTTGCAACCTCATATCGAAAAAGGAGAGCTCATTGTCAATGTTGGTCAAGGTGAACGTCAAGGTCTCGTGCTTGTTACTTACTCCAAGACCTATCAGTACGAGCATAATGCTGTTGCTTGGGATCCTCTGGTGCAACATTGCCGTGGCATCATCTTTGATGCTGCAGATACTCTTTCTCCTTATCGCATTGTAGCTCTTCCTTTCTCCAAGTTCTTCAACTATGGTGAAGGTGGTATTCATTATCCTGCTGCTGGTGCATCTATCAAGCAAATTTTTGATAAAGAAGATGGTTCGCTTGGCATTTGCTTTCATTGGCATGACAAATGGCACATCACTACTCGCGGCTCTCTCAACTCTGATATTGGTGTTGTAGGTCAGAAGATCTTTGATGAACTGGTGGTGTCTGAAAAAGCAGTATTGCACCCAAAGAATACCTACTTGTTTGAAATCATTGATCCAATCTGCCAGATTGTTGTGAAGTATGATCGAAGCAAACTAATTCTTTTAGGTCAGCGCAATCGACAAACTGGTGAATGCTTCTATGGTGGTAATGCAATTCCTAATTGGCCATACTATTCACACAATCGTCAATTCAATTCTCAAGAAGACATGCTCATGTGGCTCAATGCTACCAAGGGCACTGAATTCGAAGGCTTTGTAGTACATTTCTCTGATGGAAGCATCTTCAAGTTCAAATCTGAAGACTACATGCGTTTGCATCGCATCATTGCTCAGTTCACTTTCAAGCGTGTGCTTGAAGCTGTGCAGCAAGGTGAACAAGAAGAGATTCGCAAAGCACTACCAGAAGAACTCATTCCTGAGTTTGATGCATACGTTGATGCAATCAACTGCAAAGTACAAGAAACTGTTCTCAAGGTTGCATTGGTTGTTGCAGATGCTCCAAAAGAGTCACGCAAAGAATTTGCTCTTTACTTGCAGCAATTTTACAAAGGCACTGACGTCATAAAATTTGCATTCAAATATGCCGACTTGGGATATGATGCAAGTCAACTCAAGAAGCATGTACTACAAAGTCTCTGCAAAGATGATTTTGAAGTTGCAGAGTCAAAGGAAATAGAGTAATATACAACATGCTAAAGAAGGTATTGCAAGGACCCGTTGAGTATGATGTCAAAGTAACCTTTCTTGGCAAAGGTTATGGCATACGCATCATGCTCAACGGTGAAATTAACCAGGAAGCTTTTGTTGAAGACAAAAGTGACATTGGCAAAGAAATCCAAAGCATGATGCGAATGGAAGACAAATGTGGCAACATCAGCAACATGGCTCATAGGTCTCGAATGAGGCCACATGAAAAATTTAACAAACGAAAGCTCAAAGAACAATTAAACCATGAATCAAATCAGACAAGCAGCTTATAATCTACATACTCTTGATGCAAAAGAAGACTTCTTGCGCAAAGCAATGAGTGTTGCTTTTGACGTCAGAGTCGATGAATTGAATTGTAGAGAATCTTGGTGCAGACGACCCACCAGCAAAACCGTTGAAGAAGTCTTGCAATTGTGCCTAGCTGCAAAAAACTCTCACTATGTATGCATCTTGAGAGATGAGCGAGATTATGTTACAGGCAAGATGTACTACGACATTGGAGCATCCACAATGAATACTCAAGACACTGATTACTTTTTGTGGATCAATGTTGATACAGAACCTGCAGAGAAACTCATCAAAGACTTTGAGTTGGTTAAAATCTTTGATACTGCAGACAAATAAAGTAATTAGTTGCACAACACCTAAACCTATAATATAATTATACATGATCGAAATCATCTCGCATACTACCAATCGTCCCATTGCATATGAACACTTCTTCTTTGGAGGTGGTGAACAGCACATTAAGTTTAATAATGAGGATCTCTTGGATACCTTCAATGCTACCATTTGGCTACACTATGCACAAGATGCTGAGATTTGGAAGCTTGCTTTGATTGTTGATGCTTTGCGCCGTTCACATCCTTTGACGATGCGATTGAACATTCCTTACTTTCCTGCTGCTCGTCAAGATCGAGTATGTGTTGATGGTGAGCCTTTGACTGTCAAAGTGTTTGCTGATTTCATCAACGCTATGAACTTCAACAGAGTAACCATCTTTGATCCGCATAGTGATGTAACTGCTGCATTGCTCAACAAAGTTAAAGTTGTTGATAATACTAAGTTTGTTGGTGCCATCTTGGGTGAGATGAATGCCCTTGATGGAACAGGCAAAACTGTGCTGGTGTCTCCTGATGCTGGCAGCAACAAAAAGGTTGCCAATGTTGCCAAGTATTTGAACAACATCTCTGGTCAAGACATCTGTGTTGTTCGTGCTGACAAGCTGCGCAATGTTGCTACAGGTCAAATCATTGAGACTACTGTTTATGCTGATGACTTGACTGGCAAAGAGTGCTACATCATTGATGACATTTGCAGCAAAGGTGGAACGTTTTGTGCACTTGCCAAGGTACTCAAAGCCAAAGGAGCCAGCAAAGTTTACTTGGTTGTGAGTCACTATGAAGGTACAGCCAATATTCAAACGCTCAAAGACAGTGGCATTGATTTAGTCTTTACTACCAACAGCAAGCCATTTGTAGATGTCAATGACTCTCTAGTTGTAAAAAGTATCAAAGCATACATGTAATATGAAGTATATCGAAGCACCACAATACAGCGTAGAGATTAGTAGACTTCCTGCACATGTAAATATCTTTCTTGCAGGCAGCATCACAGGAGCTCAAGATTGGCAGAAAGAATTGGCTTATGCTAGGCTCCGAGATTATCCTAGAATCATTGATTTGTTCAATGTATTCAATCCACGGAGAGCCAATTACAATGCACTTGATCCTGCATTGGAGCTAGAACAGATTACTTGGGAGTACCATTGCATTCACGAAAAATGTGAACACATTCTATTCTGGTTCGCACCTGAAACTCTTGCACCCATTACATTGTTTGAACTGGGTAGTGCATTGCATACTCATGATCATAGCAAAATTTACATTGGCATTGATCCAGAGTATAAGCGCAAGAATGATGTGATTATTCAAACACAATTGCGAAACAAAACGCTTGCTAGGCGCATTGTGTTTTCCAAGCAAGATCTTTTGGAGCAAATCATTAAACTCAATAGTTGAAAACAAACAGGAACCATTTATAATATCATTATGATTACAAACCCCGCAACGCTCATCGATGGCTACAAGTGCGACCATCGCCGCCAATACCCCGACAACACTGAAATCATCTTCAGCAATCTGACTGCTCGAAGCACTCGCCGTCCTAATACCAACAAAGTTGTCTTTGCTGGCCTGCAATACTTCGTCAAAGAATATCTCATCAAGCAATGGAATGAAAACTTCTTTCACAAGCCCATTGATGAAGTAATTGCCAAGTTCAGCAATCGCATCAACAACTATCTTGGTCCTAATGATGTTGGTGAACAGCACATTCGTGACTTGCATGCATTGGGCCATTTGCCTGTTGTGATCTTGGCTCTGCCAGAAGGCAGTGAACATGCTCTCAAGGTGCCAAGTTTGGTGCTTTGGAATACTGATGAACGCTTTGGTTGGTTCACCAACTACTTGGAGACCATTCTCTCTACCAGCGTTTGGGGCATGTGCACCAGTGCTACTACTGCTCATCAATACAAGAAGTTGTTGACCAAATATGCTGCAGAGACTGTTGGCAATACTGATTTCGTTGCATGGCAGGGTCATGACTTCAGCTTCCGTGGCATGTTTGGGATGGAGGCAGCTTGCATGAGTGGTGCTGCTCACTTGTTCAGCTTCACTGGCACTGATACCATTCCTGCCATTGACTTCTTGGAGCAATACTACAATGCTGATGCAACCAAGGAGCTTGTTGGTGGCAGCGTTGCTGCAACTGAGCACTCAGTAATGGCAGCAGGCGGTGCTGATGATGAGATTGGTACCTTCCGTCGATTGATCAATGAGGTGTATCCTAAAGGTATCGTCAGCGTGGTGGCAGACACTTGGGACTATTTTAACACCATTACCAACATTGCTCGTGAGCTCAAGAGTGAAATCATGAATCGTGATGGCAAGGTAGTCTTCCGTCCTGATACTGGAGATCCAGTCAAAGTGGTTGTTGGTTACGATTATGATACTATTCATATCAGCCATTTTGAAGAAAGTGGAGACAAAACATATATCAGCTTTGCACCGGAGCATGATGTTGTTCGGGTCACTGGAACAAACGACTTCTACAAAGTTGAAACAGATATGCATGGTTTTATTCTTGGTGAAAAACTCTCTGAAGCAGAAGTCAAAGGCTCCATTGAGTGTCTGTGGGAAGTCTTTGGTGGCAAAGTCAATGACAAAGGCTTCAAAGAGCTTGATCCACATGTAGGATTGATCTATGGCGACAGCATCACTTTGGAGCGTGCTCAGCAGATCTGTGAAGGTCTCAAGCGCAAAGGCTTTGCCAGCACCAACATTGTGTTTGGCATTGGCAGCTTCACTTACCAGTATGCAACTCGTGATACTGATGGATATGCAGTCAAGGCTACATATGCTAAGATCAATGGCGTTGACAAAGAGATCTTCAAGTCACCCAAAGGTGCTGAGTTCAAGAAGAGCGCCAAAGGCCTTACTGCTGTATTCAAAGATGCAAATGGTGAGTTTTATCTCAAAGATCAAGCTACTTGGGAGGAAGTCAACAATTGCGAATTCGTCAAAGTGTTTGAAAATGGTCAACTAATCAAAGACTGGACATTGCAAGAAGTTCGCAACAACCTTGCTCAATACGTCTAAGCCAATCAAAGGGTGCATTTCGGTGCACCCTTTTTTATGTTCGGAAACTCAAAGATATTTGTTGCACAAAATCAAAATGCATTTATACTGTAATATGTTCAATTTTAAAAAGAAAACAAAAGAAGAAGAATATCAAGAAATTGATGCAGTGCGTGATGTTCTTGGTGGCTACATCAATTTTGATGCATTGACAGATGTTAAGCTGTTGAGTGTAACAAGAGCCAACATCAACGAAGATGGCAATGATCCTAATTGGATTGGTGAATGCACTGTAGCTGTTTTCTGTAAACCAGATAATTCATTCATTGAACATGAATTAGACATCAGTCGTCGTGATCACATTCAGCTCATCAACAAACTCAACAACAAAAAATAAAAATGAAAATGAAACTACTTCCCATCATTGCTGCTTTATCATTGGTCAGCTGCACAGAAAACGAAAGGGCTAAAACGTTTGGTGGTACCATGAATGTGGATCTGCCACCAAATACAAAGTTTGTAACTGCAACCTGGAAGAGTGATGAGCTTTGGTACATTCACCGTCCTCGCAAAGCAGGTGAGACTGCTGATGTTGTTACCATGCAAGAAGATTCCGTTTTTGGTTTCGTAGAAGGCAAAGTAATTTTCACTGAACACTAATATGATGGACCCATTTACCAGCACCAGCAACATCGTCAAGCGGCTTCATAAAGAATACAACAAACATCCGAAGCTCGTCGTTGCAGTGGACTTTGATGATACAGTCTACGACTTTCACAAACTAGGTGCTCTGCATGAAAGAGCCATCAATGTTGTGAAGCAATGCAATGCACATGGATTCTATGTGGTTCTTTGGACTGCATCTGCTCCTGAACGATACATCCTCATGAATGAGTATATGCATGAGCACGGTATTCATGTAGATGCAATCAATGAGAACCCTATCAAGCTCCCGTTTGGCAACAATGGTAAGATCTACTACAATATTTTGCTAGACGACCGCGCAGGATTGGGGCAAGCATTAGATGCACTGGAGATCTTCCTGGACAACATCCAGAATAGTCGTGAACCAGAAGCAATGGCACCTCAATCAGACAAGCCAGATATGAATCCCATTGCTGTACAGACGCTCAATTGCAGTCAATTGCTGCACGAAGCAGGTTTTGCAAGTCCACGAACATGTATGACATGTGGAATGGGTCCTTGCAAATATCCCAAAAATCAAAATCAAGTTGACTGAACTGAGAACACATATACATTGCAACAATGAAAACAGCAAACGAACTTGGACTTACTCCTACTCAACGCAAGAATCTTGCCAAGCTTACCATGTATGTGCGCGACAAGGCTGAGCCGCCTCGCTTCAACCTCAATTGGTTTTTCCGAAGCGAGAAAAATGGTCGTGATCATACCGCATTGAGCATTTGTCCCAGCATCAAAGAATATGAATGTGGTACCACTGCATGCTTTCTTGGATATGGTATTCCTGCAGGCATCAAAGCACGCAAGCAAGAAAAATGGAGAGATTATAGCATGCGAGCATTTGGCATCAACATGTATAGTGGGAATCCACCTACGTATTCTACTGATGCATATAATTTTTTATTCGCTGAAGATCACAAAAACAGCAAAGATGCAGCTGCACTTCGTGGTGCATGGTTTCTTATGAATGGTTTGCCTGATGATCCAGAAGATCAAGGGCTTTGTTATTGGGAAACACCTAGTGATTTCAAGCCAGATTGGGATGCCATTGAAGCAATTGCTAATCAATAACACATGAGTAAATTTCAACACGCGTAGGTATGCAGTAAGATTATATTTGAACTACCATTTAAAATATAGTATGCATTTGCATAAATACTTAAATGAGTAGTCCAATTATTCCGAACGGCACAAAATTTGGTAAATTAGAAGTTGAGCAGTATATAGGCCGTGTACATGGTCGGCGCAAATATAAATGTAAATGTGAATGCGGCAAATACAAAGATGTTTTTGGTGTGTATCTTAATAGAAATCAAACCAAATCGTGCGGATGTCTAAAAGACCGAACAAGAACAAAAGATTTGACAGGTATGCGTTTTGGAAGACTTCTGGTGATTGATAGAGATTTTAGCAAAAGACATCCTGTAAAGTGGAATTGTAAATGTGACTGCGGTAATATAGTAAGCGTATTAGCTCAATCACTCAACTTAGGAAAAAGCAACTCGTGCAAATGTCTTCATAAAGAAATGGTAAAGCTGTGGAAGAAGCCATTAATGTATAAAGAAATACCTGCTGCGTATATATCTAAACTCAAAAAACAAGCACTAGCTAGAGGTTATGAGTTTACAATTACAATTCAAGAGATCTGGGATATATACATCAAACAAAACAAGTGTTGCATCTTTACGAAAGAGCCTGTTGCGTTTTATGATAAGCGTACTCCTTGTGGTACGAGATCAAGCTCTGCAAGTGTAGATAGAATAGATAGCAGCAAAGGATATACAAAAGAAAATTGCTGCATTGTAATGAAGCAAATAAACTTCATGAAACAAGATTTTTCAGTTGAACAATTTTTAAAATACTGTAGATTGGTAGTCGATAATAACAATACAAATAACAAATAACAAATGAGTAAACCTTGGATTCATGCTCGGTCATCAGCCCGTAAATTTGGTGGAGAACCAGAAGATTATCTTGACATACATTCTATAATGGATAGTTCAAAAGTTGCAACCTCACTTCCAACACATCGCGCGCTCACTCATAATACGTATTTTGTGAGTGTTATTTTGACACGCATTTTTGGTGAAGTGTTCAAACGCAAATCTGATGGCAAGCTCATCTCCACTCGCGACATTGGTGAACAGCACATTGCAGAAGACTTCAATGGATTCATTCCAAGTGCTTCTGACTATTTGGACTGCATGAATGTTCCAGATTGGATGATGAATGGCAAGGGTGCACCTCCATCACACGCACTCATTTTAAAGCAAAGAAAAACAAAAGAATCAGTTGAACAAACACAAACCCGAATCCATATTGACTAACATGAAAAAGATCGACGAACTAAAAACTAAAATCTCCGAAGCTAATGACCGCATCAACGAGCTTAAAAATCAAGTGCAGAAGGAGTTACGAGCAGAATTCAACGGAGCTCTCTCTGAACTGTTTGATGAATACCCTTTTATAAATAGTGTTTCATTTACAGCGTATCAGCCATATTTTAATGACGGCAACACATGTGAATATAGCGTTAACCATGAATACTGTGATTTCAATGGTTATAGTGAATATGATGATGATGGTAAAGGTGAAGGTGAAAACATCTTGCAGCTGGCTGAAGAAACAATTTATGTTAACGTGGGTGGTAGTTATAAGCGCCAGCCTAACCCCAACTTCAACCCTCTTTACAAAGAAGCTGTTGACGCTTTCCGCGAGGCTCTTGCAGTTGTTGATGAAGACAATTGGGAAGAAATGGTTGGTGATCACGTCAAAGTAACTATTACTCGCGAAGGTATTACCACAGACGAATACGAACACGATTAACGTGTAACAATTTGAGCGTGTGGTGGAATGTAAAGACACTACCGGCTATGAAATACAGTAACAGCAGTATTTGGCACAGCTGGGCAACCAAGTCGAATGCAGGTTCAAATCCTGCCACGCTCATTATTTTAAAAGGAAAGTCGATATAATAATAGTATGAACGATCAAATATCAGAAGACGATACATACAAGGAACTATATATCGAGCTCAGAAGCATTTGTTTGAGCATTTATTATGCGCGTATTACTGGTGACTTTGATTCTTTAAAGGATAGCTTAGTAGCACTTGATAATTACTTCCGCGAACCTAATATGAACTAAACTATAATACAATATGAGAACATTTAAGAGAGACAATTGGACCAATGAACAGATCATCAAGTTCTTAGATGGACAGAAGATTACTCGTGGTGATGGCGTTGAGTGTGATTATTGCAAAAAGCACAATGCAGTCATTGATGATGTCAAAGATTTCTTCTATGACTTCACAATACCTGTTGAGGAGTTCGGCGCCATGGGGTATTGTGAAGCAGAAGACTTAATTTACCACATTGGCCAATTACCACCACAATAATAAACATATGGACATTCATCCCTTGTGCTACTTTGATATGAGCGAACAGGAACTGCAACAATACTTGCAACTAAAACAGGAAACAGTTGACTGAACCATCTTTACCTATATATTACTATCATGAACGAACAACTTGTATATTGTGGATGCGGCAAATGCGTAGAAGATGAACGCGTAACTTTGCTCAATAGTCGCATTTGTGCATCATGTGCGCAGATGACTCAAAAGAACTGGCAGAAGCCCAAAGGTGTAATGATTTATGGTCACAAAACTGGCGCAGAAATTCAGGTGCTAACTCCTGAGCAATTTATTAATCATCGTAAATATAATCCATACGGGCGGCATACCGGTAGAGGATCAGGGTTACATAGAGTAACAAAAACTACTTCCTGCATGTAAAACTTATGAAAAAAATTACTAAATTCATCAAATTGGTCATCAAAGACCTCAAGATCAGAATGGCATGTGATGCCATTGTTTTTATGGCTGTTTTCTTTTCTTTTATGTTTAGTATAATTGCAATTTTAGGCTGCATTGGCAGTTTATGCAACTTTAGACCAGATTTAGATTTTTTTGCAAGAGGAAGTTGGATCTTTATGTTTCTCGTTATTATTCATGCTGCAGCATACATTGTCTGGTACCTTGCAAAAGCTGCATATGACTACATTTTGCGCTTGATTAACATTTGGAAGTCGTTATAGTATCATATGCTAACATTTATAGTTCAAACAATACACTTCATATGGTGTTGGTGCTACATGGTCACAATCAAGCTGTTGTGGCATTGCAAATGTGTATCAACGCTTTGCAAGAACGGAGCAACGCGCAACTATCAAAGAGCAGCAGAATCATTCATCAAAATCTAATTTATGAAAAAAATCATTAACTTCATTCAAAGCCTTCAATTCATTTTTAAGCCTGATTACTGGATCATGACCGCATCATATGACGCAGCATGGGATAAAAAATTTCAAGAACTTGCGGAAAATTACGATTTTATCCCAATTTACTCCTGGAATTTAAGAAATGAATTTGGTAATCACACTCATACTGCTTTACTTGGTGATTACAGAGTCTGGGTGAGTAACTTTCCATATGCTTTTTTCAGTTATTCTGGCAAAGTTGATGAGTGTTATATTGCAAATGATATACGCCCCAGCCGACTCACCATTGCCAAATATTACAAAAAGCTTGTGAGTGATCTTGAAAAATACAATTGCAAGCACTATTAACAGTTGAATGTTTTAGGAACCTCTGTATGTTAACAACATGAAAAAAATCTCTGCACTCATTCAAAGCCTTCAATTCATCTTCAAGCCTCATTATTGGATCATGCTGGGCAAGTATGATAAAGAATGGGATGCCAAAATCAATGCATTGGCCAAAGAGCATAGTTTCAAGTCAGAAGCTGGAACATATAGCGACAGCATCTGCTATGCATCATTGGGTGATGTTCATATGTGGGTTGGTAGTTTTCCATATTCCTTTTTTGCAAAAGTTACCATAAAATCAATACACACTTATGGTGATGGTGATAGGAGTATTTTTTATGAGTATCAAGACAGTGCAACTCAATCTCGTCCAAGTCGATTGACCATCCATAAACTCACCAAGAAATTACTTGCTGATTTGAACATGAAAGACGTTAAACTTAAAATTGAAAAATAATATGAGTGAAAATGAAAGTATGTGGGCGCGTATGACAACTATATTAGCAGCTGTTTTAATTGCTGCGTTGTTTATTCTTTCCATAGTTGCAGAACAACGCAATGTATTAAAAGAACAAGCAGTGAAGCTCAACTATGCAGAATGGATAGTCATTGGTGAGAACTATACAGAATTCAAATGGAAGGAGCATCAATAATCTATTATGGCTCTTACAGAATGTCCCAATTGCTGGAACCGCCATTGCACATGCACCAGCTCCTCACATTATCATCAACCAAATGCAATGCCGTACAGACAAGAGTATGAAAAGCTCCGAGCCATCTGCTCTCGCATCTATTACGCACGCATCGCAGGGTGTGAGAAAACAGTCATTGAAGGTCTCAAAGACATTGACAATTACTTTCGTGAACCCAACATGAACTAACATGGAAATCATTGGATGGATTGGATCAATGCTGTTTGCATTTTGCGCATTGCCGCAATGCATCATGGTGTGCAGGCAAAAGCATGCTCATGGATTGTCATGGGGCTTTTTGCTCATGTGGTTGCTGGGTGAAGTTTTGTGCTTTTGGTATGTAGCAATGCAGCCCATGATGCAAGTGCCATTGCTGGCCAATTACGTCATCAATTTTGCGATGCTGATAGTCATCATTTGGTATAAAATCGCAGGAAACAAGTTGAACAAATTGCAAAATACATTACAATAGCATTATGAAAGTTAAAATTAACACTATTCCAAGCAACATCAATGCAGAAGATACTATTGTAGGATCTGTTTACTGCACTTCTGCAGGAGCTGATCCATTGCTGCGCATCAATGTATGTGCTTTGCTTGATGATGCTTGTGGTCACAAAATTGCATTTTTGAGACTGTGCAGAGCAGATGTTTGTATAGTCTTGTATCCACCAAGTCAAAAAATGATTCACATTGGTGAACCAACCATTACCATTGATTAACAAAAACAGTTGCAATAATCCTCAACAACGTTACATTAACAACATGGCACAAAATAATACAAACAACGCAAACAGCAATAAAGATAGAGCTGCAATCAATGCAGACATTGAACCATATCATCGCTGCTGGAACAACAGTGGCTTGCATATGCTGGGCAACAGGATTGGTGGAGCTTTTGGCATCACCAAAAAGGAATGGCACAAGATGATTGAAGACCGCAATCGCATCAACAAGCAACGCAAACTCAAACAGAAAAACAAATAATATGAAAGAACTCAACATTACTATTGAAGGTGTAGAATACATCTTTGACATTGAAAGAGCCAAGAGCTTGGGTGTCCTCAGAGAGGATACAACCATCAAGACTTTTGAAGTTGGAGACTTGTATCTGTTGCATAATTGCAGCCCCCTCATCATTGTAGAGCACGGATATGCTTCTGTAAATGATGGTGAAACAGTGCTATACAACATCATTGGCTTGTGGAGTGGTTTACAAACTTATTCTGACTTTCCATGCGGCGCAACACGAGAAGAAATGCTTGCGCATCTCAACAGTTATGCCAAAAACAAAGCATTGAAGTTCATTAAAAACATCGACGCTGATTTTACAGCATTGCTTGACCGCGTTGTTAGAAGTTAAGGTGCAACATTCAAAGCGCGGTTAGCTCACTGAGTAGAGCGGAGCGCTCATAACGCTTTGGGGAGGGTTTGATTCCCTCACTGCGCACCAATTACAGAATAAGACACATGCTGTCCGCGAGCCTCGTCGGAGCCAGTTGTTGAATAAACGAGGCACATTACCACTATGCACAACGAAGAAATATATGAAGATCTAGCTAGAGCTCATGCAGTGCGTAAAATGCATTTGCAAGCCATTGGTACATTGGTAGTGCGTCAGCTTGTAAAAAATGGCGCTATCAACATTGAGAAGCTAGAGGATGCAGCTTTGGATTTGCAATTGGTAGACTTGGATGCAGATGATAAATTCATTGATGTTCCCGTTGTATCAAAAAACAGTTGAATAATCCTTATAACCAGCCATAATAACAACATGAAAATTATTTTTGAACAACAAGTACCCGACACACCAAAATTTGGTGATGTGCAAGAGAATCAATTCTTTGTGGATTTAGATGGTTATCTGTGCCAAAAAGCCAGCACCAGCTCATATCACACCATTGCAGACAACAATGGAGAACTATATGCTACCAGCGTAGGCTATGCATGTACATATGATAAAATCAAACGCATCCTTCCCAAAGTAACCAAAATCGAATTCTAACAACATGTACAGCTACAACGAATCTCTCAAGAAAAAAATCATTGGTGCTAAGCTGCGTGGTGTATCCCGCATTGATACAGATGCATTGCGCATTGAAACAGACAGAGGCAACATCAATGTCTATGTGGAAGGCGATTGCTGCTCCAGTTCCATCTTCTATGACTACATTGTTCCTGAAGAATGCTATGGTGCAGAAATCATTGACTTTGATGATTGGAACCGCGATGGCAAAGTGCCTGATGAAATGTATGTTAACAAGAAAGCTGAAGATCTTTGCGGTGGAGACCGTTGGTATTCTGATTGCCTCAGCATTTGGGATGTTGTCTTCAAGACCAAGAATGGAGATGTACTGCTGCGTCATGTCAACTCTTCCAATGGCTACTATGATGGTAGTGTGAGCATTTCATGCGACTCTGACTTCAAGGAACCAGTTGACGATCAGTAAACCCTTGCTATAATAATGGTATGAAAGTAAAAGACATTCTTAAGTTATTTGAAGGCATTGATCCTGAGACTCAAGTCATATGCAATACAATGATTGCGAGTGATACCCGCACTGCAGTCTGCGACAATGCTAAATTGCGATTCGATAGTGAAGGTGGTCAAGTTACACTATACATAGATGGAGTTGAAACAGATAGATACTAAAAATTATATACTATAATAATATGAAGATAACCACAATTGGAACAATAGGCAATTATTATGGAGGATTGTCAGTAAAAGAAGAAGATGGTGAGTACTCTTGGTCAATCGAAAATTGGAATGGAGATAACTATGAGCCAATACCAAAAAAGCTTTATGATCATCTTTTAAAATACGAAGCAGAAAGAAATAAAAAATAATATGAAAACATTCTTTACTGCTGATACACACTTCTACCATTCTCGGATAATTGAGTACTGCAATCGGCCCTTTGCTGATGCCAATGACATGAATGAAACACTCATTGCCAATTGGAACAATGCAGTGACTCCTGATGATGTTGTTTATCATCTTGGTGACTTTGCATTTGGTGATGCTCTTGGCATTGATAGGGTGATGCGTCGCCTCAACTTCAAGCATTTTCATTTCATCAAAGGCAATCATGACAAGCCATTCATTGATTGGTATCATAACTTTGGCAATGAAGAGCTTGCTCGCAAGGTTACTGTTTATCCTCATTTCCTTGAAACCAAGATTGAAGGTCATCAATTTGTTTTGTGCCATTACTCAATGCGCGTATGGAACCAAAGCCACAGGGGAGCATTGCACTTGTATGGTCATTCGCATGGCACCTTGCCAGATGATGCAAACTCCAAGAGCTTTGATACAGGTGTGGATTGCTGGGCCTATCGCCCCATCAGCATGGACAGAGTTCTTGCAATGATGGCAACCAAACAGCAAGAGAACAACTTTGACAATTTGCCTGGTGTAAAAATGGGTATTATTAGTGAATAACAGTTGACTGCATCAGGAACCTTGTTACATTATACAGACAATCATGAATCCAATACTCACAGCTTCAATCATTTACATCACTGGAGTCGTTGCTTCAGCTTTCATCATTCGGAGGCTAAATGCCAAAGAAAAATACAGATGTGAATGCTATCCGCCAAGTTTCAGTATACTTTCGTGGATTTGTTTCTTTGCATTCATCATCGCCTTTATAGTAGGATTTCTGCATGAATATACAGAAGAGTTTTTCAATTACAAAGACAAATAATAACCTCCAAAACAAATAACATTATGGCAGAACCAACACCTACCATCCAAAACACTCTAGAGCAAGCACTCATCAAGAGCCTTGATGGCATTCAGAAAACAGGTACAGAGCTTGTAGATGCTCTTTATCAACAAGCACCAGAAGTAGTTGAGCAACTGCTCATGTGGCATGCAGTGGAATCTCTCATTCAATGCATTGCTGCCATCTTAGCATTGAGTATTCCTTTTGTTGTCTGCAAAGTAGCATACTACATACATCAAAAGCTTGAAGTTGCAAAGTGGGGAGATGAATTTGGCTTTTGGCTTCCTGTAACCTTTTCTGGTATAGCGTCTTTTGCCATAGGATTTGGAGCGTTTTTTGAATACATCAACATCAAATGGCTCAAAATCTGGTTGGCTCCAAAAGTTTACTTGCTGGAGTATTTGGCTGATATGATGAAATAACAGTTGACTGCATCTGGAACCTTGCTATAATAATAGTATGAAAATCAAACAAATTAATATCAAAGATAAGAGTGTTGTAATTGATTACATGGGCAAAGAACGTCTTGTAAGCTTTAATGATAATGGCGACCTTGATGTTGAGCCTTTCAATGACTTGAGTGAAGATGAAGGCATGGAGTTGTTTGATCGCATTCTATCTAGTGAGCGTATCAATGAGGCTCTGCCTTTTGAAGACTAAATCAATTAGGAAAGTCAAATTGTATGAACGAAATGTCAAACGCTGATTTTATCAATCTCCTCATCAATTATCCTGCTAATCATGAAGATGTCTTTATGGAAGCTGCTCGTCGCATTGCCAAGCTGACAAAAGAGGTTGAGGATTGGAAAGCTGCTATACACAACAGCTTGACAAACCAGCAAACTACTTCAAAGACACCAACTCCGCCAGCAGAGCCACAAGGCAGTCGAATGGGATATGGCGGCAATTAAACAAAAATAACATTATGAAAGATTATCAATTCAATCTCATTTTCGGTTCCCTTCTTTCAATTCATAGCAATGTAGTTGAACCAGGGTGGATTGCTGACATTGCAAACATTGTATCCATTGTTTATATTTTCATAGGAATTATCCAACAATACAGAGAAAAGTAAAATCATGCCACAATATGCAAACATTGGTGAAGAAATCCTTGCATTGCTTCGATCCAAAACAGATGCAAAATGGGAGTATTACAACCCAAACTTCTTAGAAGCCATCACCGAGCAAATTGAATCCTATTATGGAGCAAGAGATGATGTAGTAAATGAATGGATTACAGAAATGTTTTCTGCATAACAGTTGACTAAACTAAGAACCATTGTATAATAATAGTATGAAAAGAGCATTGCATTACATTTGCACCATTGAGAAGTTCAAACAAGCAATTTTAAACTCCTCCATCCAGTTGGATGTGTTAGCAGTTTATGATGATGGTTCTGTAATATCAACAAAGTTAGCGGGTTATATTACTTCAACAAGGCTTCATGGGAGTGGTCAAAGTGGTTGCAGCTACATTTGTACTCAAAGCGCTTGTGATAAAACCTTGACTATATACATTATCTAACTATTACAATTTTAAGGAAAGTTAATATAATAATAATATGAAATTAGCGTCTATCGAACTCATCTCTGAAATCAAACCTCATCCAAATGCTGACAAATTAGACCTTGCCAAGGTGCTGGGTTATACCTGCATCGTTGAGAAGGACAAATACAAGGTTGGAGATGCTGTTGTGCTCATTCAGCCTGATACTGTGCTGCCTGATGAACCTTGGGCTGAAATGTTCAAGAAGCGCGGCAATCGTGTCAAGGCTATGAAGCTCCGCGGTGTATATAGCTTTGGCATTGTGATGTCTCCATATGATATCATCGATTCTTTCTTCTTTGCAGATCAATTTGGTAATTACAGCGACAATATCGGTAAAGAAGTGTCTGATCTCATTGGTGTTACTAAGTATGAAGTTCCAATGCCACAAACTCTGGATGCTAAATGTCCGCTGATGTATGGCTTGAATAAGACTGATGAAGAACGCTACCAGAATCTTACTGATGTTCTTCCATTTGGTGAGACTGTTGATGTTACTCTTAAGGTGGATGGCTGTCTCAAGGGAAACACTAAAGTGATTACAGAGATGGGTGAGCTTACTATTGCAGAGTTGGTTGAATATAACATGGTTGGAACTCATGTTGCAACGCTTGATACAAATACAGGTGAGCTGGAATATCAGCCTATCCTTTCCACATCTGCTAAAGATAATGATGGTAAGCAGTGGTATGAAGTTGAGCTTGATGATGGACGAGTCATTACTCTTACAGAAAATCATAGGGTGTGGCTGCCTGAACTTGCATGCTACAGGCGTACTGATGAGTTGTGTGTAGGTGATGAGGTAACTGTGAAATAAAAAATAGAAAACACCAATCTTTTGGCTCATATAGACTAAATATCTATATGAGCATTTCTAATATACTATCGAATTACCCGCATCTCACAAAAGAGTTTATTGATAAGGAGTATATATTTCACAATAAAAGCTGTGCTTGCATCTGCAGAGAGCAAGATATACATTCACACAAACTCAAAGCTCTATTCGCTCACTATCAAATACAAAGTAAGCCAATTGGTTCACACTGCATTACATCTCAAGAAGAAAAGATTAATAAAATCTTATTACAACATCCTTTTGCAACAAAAGAATTTATGCAAAAGCAGTATGTAATTAACCAAAAAAGCTTACCAGATTTGATGCAAGAGTTTGAAATCAATTATGATCAAACAAACAAGCTGCTTGAGTATTATGAAATACCAATGCGTAGCATTTCGCAAGCTGCAAAAACAGATGCTTTTAAAACTAAGCTGCATGCTACACTCAAGGACAAGTATGGTGTAGAAACAAACATCTCACAAGCTGCTGCAACAAAAAAGAAGAAAGCTGAGAAATGTTTAACAGAGTTTGGAGTTGATAACTTTTTCAAACGACATGATTTTAAAAAAATAAAGGAAGAGAGTTATCAGCAGCGGTATGGGATGAGTTGTGGTGAGTGGAAGAGCTTGCGTAATTCGGAAGTGTGGGCTAATAAATCAGAACAAGAAAGACAAGAATGGCTTGACAAGTCAATCAATTCAGATGCATCAAGAACAAAATCCATTAAAGGCTATAGAGAATCAAAAGGCGAAGCAGCAATATCTGAAGCGCTTGCTGCTCTGCAAATTACACATACAAGACAATTTATTATCAAGTATGAAGAAGAAGGAAAAAAGCGTAGATACTTCTATGACTTATTCATTCCTGAACTCAATTTGTTGATTGAATTTAATGGTGATTACTGGCATGCTAATCCAGCACTATACATTGCTGGAGATGTCCTCAATTACCCATCTGGACAGACTACTGCAGCAGAAAGATGGAAAAAGGATGAACACAAAAAAGCAGTTGCTCTTGAAAGGAAATACACTATAATTGTTGTGTGGGAGAAAGAAATAAACAACCTCACAAACGAACAACTAATCAAGCTGATTGAAACAAAAATTTATGCAAAAAGTAAAAATTAAAAGCATCCGTAAAGTCTCATGCGATTCCAAGCTTTACGATATTGAGACAGCAAAGAATCACAACTTCTTCGCTAACGGAATGCTAGTACACAACTCCAGCGCCACTTATTACTGCCGCAAAGATCCAGAAACAAATGAATGGCAAACCGGTGTTTGTTCTCGCTCTCTTGAACTTAAAAAGGAATGCCTGAACAATTATACCAGAGCTGAAGCAAAGTACAACATCCTTGAGAAGCTGCAAGCATATTGCGAATCTAATAATGTTTCATTAGCTCTGCGTGGTGAGGTGCATGGTAGTGGTATTCAGCATCATGGGGTTAATCCACATAGCAAACTACCTCTTAGCTTTGCTGCTTATAGCATCTTCAATCTTGATACTCTTGAGTATGAAAACAAAGGCAGCAAGCATTATTATCAAAACGTTTGCGGCATAATTGGTGTGCCAGCAGTTGACTTGCTTGAAACTGCTACGCTAACTCCAGAGCTTATCAAGGAGTATGCTGAAGTAATGACTGAAGTAAATGGTAAAGCATTTGAAGGTGTTGTCATCAAGCACAAGAACGGTAGCTTCAAGGTGATCAATCTCAATTATGATGAACGCAAGTAATTTTACACAACAAATATGAAAACACATACACCCAACAAGCCACTGTTTCCTCACAACACTACAAATTATATTGGACTGTGCACTGAACCTGGCATCCGCAGCAATGATCTCATTGTAGAGATGTACGCAGATCATGTAGAACTGGTTGTCAAAGCTCATTTTGAACACATCTTTGATTGCAATGATGATGCGCAGAATGTTAGTCGTTACAATGATAAGTATACCAAAGCTTGCAAGTTCAACTCTCTGAATGATGCGCAAGATTATCTGGAATCTCGCAACTACACCATCTACAATGATACAGTGCAGCTGCAAACATTGCGCAGCACTATGCCTTATACTGAGTAGACATGATGCGGCGCATAAAGTAGCAGGAACCGCTGGAACAAACTGCAGAATCAGCTATGTTAATGGACAATGAAAATTGAACATAAAACTACAACATTGAATCGCGCTGGTGACGTTGAAATTCCGCAAGAGTTCTTCAACAGGCTCAAAACTGGCATTGCGCAAGTTGATCGCATTTTCGGAGAAGGCATCTTGCCTGGCATGACGTTTACTATTTCTGCAGATCCAGGCTGCGGCAAGACTACTCTGATGCTGCAAATTTGCCAAGCATTGGCCAATCAAGGCTATACAGCTGCTTACTTGAGCGGTGAAGAAAGTCAAGTCATGGTAGCTTATACTTGCCGCCGTCTCAAGACTGTTGATGTACTCATTGCCAGCAACAATGATCTCAGCACTGTTGAAGAAATTGCAGAGCAAGTTGATGTGCTCATCATTGACTCTTTTCAAAGCCTGCATTGCGATGTTGAATCCAAAGCTGCTGCAGAGCAATACAAAGCTGATGCATTGGTTACCATTGCCAAGAATCACAAGACAGCCATTGGCATCATCATGCACTCCACCAAAGGCGGTACATACAAAGGTGGATCAGGCATTGTGCATGCTGTGGATTGCAACATGCGCTTGAGTGCACAAGGAGACAATGTGCGCGTCATTGAAGTTGATAAGAATCGATATGGCAGCGCTGGTTCATTTACGTTCTTCTTTGGCAGCATGGGGTATGATTTTGAGAAAGCTGTTGAAGTTGCTGATGCTAAACAAGGCAAAAGCTCTCAAAAAGACAAGCAACTCAATGCCATCATGCAAATGACTGAACCTCCTTGCATCAATGTAGAGCGAGTCTGCAAGCAGCTGAGCATTGATGAGTTTCGCGCCAACTACTTGCTGCGTCAACTGGTTTCCGAAAATAAGTTGCAAAAGTTTGGTCGCGCAGAAAATGCAGTGTGGAAATTTGTTGAAGTCAATGTATAAGCCTATATATTGATGTATGAATCGTCAAGCATTTATTGCCAAAGTAGTCTCAGAAGCAATGCAGGCTGGAGTCTCTGTCAAGCTGCTCAACAAGCGCACTGTCAAGAGAACAGGAGGATGGTTCAATGGCAAAGAGCTGGTGGTTGCGTACAACAATGTACAAGGCTTTGAAATATTGCTGCATGAATATTGTCACATGCAGCAATGCATTGAGAACTGCAAACAGTGGAATGATTATGTTGCAGGTGGCTCCATGGCATTTACACATTGGTTGAGTGGCATGGAAGCTTGTGCTGAATCAGCTGCAGACAGCATGCACAAATGCATTGCACTGGAGCACGATTGTGAAGCCAGAGCATTGCAATGCATCAAGGATTACAAGCTAGACATTGATGCTGCACGTTACGCCAAGCTGGCCAACATTTACTTGTACTCTCATCATCGCATGCTGCAGCAACGCAAATGGTTCACTGATTTGTATCATGATGATAATTTCAATGCAGTGCCAGATGCATTGCTGCATGTACAACATTACATTGATGATACAGATGCCAATGGAAAAAAAGTATCGGAACAGTTGAACATATCTTAAACACATCTATATTAATAACATGAAACAAAATACATCTGATTCAAATGCCTCATCTGCTGCATACAATTATTTGTTCCGCGGCCATGAGCCCATTGCTGTGCTGGGTCGTGACAGCAAGCTAGCAGAAGTCATCAGCCGAATCACTCCTCCGCCATTGCCTTTGCTGGCCAGCAACAAGCATCTGCGCATGCAAATGAGCATGACCAAGTTCAAAAAGTTCAAACTCAAATGCAGTGCAATTGCAGCTGAGTTCAAAGAAGCCATTGAGCAAGAAAAACAGAAACCTTTTTATGCTCCATTGTATGTTGTAGAGATTCCTAGTGAAGATGAAGCAGCACAATATCCAGAGCCATTGACGCTCAAACAATTTGAAGCTCTCTGCAATGAATAATGATGTATCACAATCAGATCAACAAGCCATCAACATGCATCTTTATCAGAGCATTGCTGGTGCTATGTTGGGCAATCCCAATGGCAATTTGGATCAAATGACACCAGATCAAGCTGCAGACGTCATCTATGACTACTACAGTGCAGTGCTCAGCAGATATTACAAGAAGCCTGCAAAGCCCAACAACAAGCATAAAAAGGTGGAGCAATAAATACATTCATGGCATTTACTAAATCTGAAGCAGGCAAAGGTGACGACAATCGAACCAAAGATTGGCAAAAATATTGGCAAAACTATGACAATATTTTCAAAAAACCACAGCAAAAAACAGAAACAGCTGGCAAAAAATAATGATTGAGCTATAAATAAAAACAACATGAAACACTCTGACGTTGAAAAACTCTCTAAATTGTACGAAAACATTCAAAACGGTGGCAACCTTTTGCGTGAGATGGCTGGTGCAGGCGGTCAAGGCAAGCCTCTGCCACAAATTCCAGGCTGGCAGCTTGAATATGTAGGCCCTGACATTCATGTCTTGCATGAAGAAACAGGTTTGAATCTTCAGTTCACTACCAATGGTGAGCTCAACAATGAGAGTGGTCCTGCTGTATGGTACACTGGCAATGATGAAGGCCTCATTGAAATTTACTTTGTAAATGGCAAGAAACATCGTGAAGATGGTCCTGCTGTTCTTCTCAAGAACGGTTATGAAGAATTCTACATCAATGACAAGAACCTCAGCAAGCAAGAGTTTGACAACATGCAAGCTCATCGCATTGTTCGTGATGAAATCAGAAGAGATAGTCCTGAACTTGCTGACATTGGCGACGCGTTCTAATACTGCTCCAACAAACAATCAAACAACCTCTCTAGATTATTCTGGAGAGGTTTTTTATTAAATAAATGCATGTATAATCCTGTTAAAATATCTGATGCTTTTGGCAACATTGCTGATGCATTGTTGAGCAATTATGGTGAGTTGTTTGAATTGGAAGCAGAAGATGCATCACAACAGCGCATTATAAAATTGGAAACAACCAGATTCATTCGCAAACTTCAATACATAACAAAGCCAATGGCTGCAGCTTTGCAAAGCAAAGAGGAGTTTAAAGATACAATGGAGAGTAGCCTGATGTATCATGCATATAACTTTGGCAATTCAGACATCATTAGTGCATTCTTTCCAAGATTGAACAAAGGAGCAGCATGGTTTGAAGTTGTTGTAATGGCAAAATGGACACCTCTGCAAATGTTGGATGGATCCATAATTAATTTAGATTTAAATCGTCTTTAACCGTTGATTTATTGCTCAGAGACATATATTGTTAGTGTATGAAAAACAACATCAACAAACAGTGGTTCAAGAGCAAAAACGTCCGTCCAAAATTCGTCAATGTACTTTTGGAGCGTGATGCCAATGGTGGTTATCGCATCGTCCGTGGCGATGTTCAGCTGCCCATCAATCAGTACAGCGCTGACATTCGTCGTGTAGATGCGCGTGACCTGGCGCAGGACATTCGCAGCAAAGGCGTCTTTGCTCTGTAATTCAACCAACAACCTAAACCATGGCGCTGCTAGTTTATATTGGCAGCGCCATTTTTGTGTATAAATAAATGCATGGCTAGATGGAATCAACAACCCAAGTATCACATTAAAAACTGGTCTGCATATGGATATTTGCAAGCGCAAAGCGTGCAGGTTTGCGGCGATTTGAGGACAGCCGCCAATGGTGGTGTGAATACCGAGACGCGTGTGCGCATCGCCACCAGGATCATACAACGCATAGCTGCCATGTTCATTCCTGTCAAAGATATGTCACCTGCTGTCAAAGCTACAATTGCAGATCAATACAAATATGCTGTTTTTCCAACAAAAGTTTATTTGATGCAGCTGGATGGCAAAAGAGTACAAGTAAAATAATATGAACGCCATCCCCGCAACACAAGAGACTAATAAATTGGCAGACAGTCTCAACAACTATGCCAACTTTTGCAACAGCAATCACATGAAAGTTAATCCTCATGACATGAAGTATTACATACGTGACGTTGTTGATTGTGCATTGCTCATTGCATTCTTCTTCACAGCAGCTGACAATACCAACAAATATGCTAAACATTTGTTTGATTCATCATATGTGTTGATTGATTATAGACCCAAGTATGATTATGTAGAGATTGATTATGAAGATCGTACCATAGAAGTACCAGGAGTGTCACCATAGAAACAACATTACAGCATATGAATACACCAACACAATCAACTCCATTCAGAAAAGGTGCAATGTGGGCTTTGGAAGATTTTAGAAAAGCTAATATACATTTGAAGAAGCGGCAAGATGAATCAATACCACCACAAACACCATTGTTACAATCATTGTGGATAAGCTACTTTCACGTGTTGGCAAGAGAATTAGGATATGTCATCAAAGAACACTACCGCATATGAATCCACCAGCACATTTATTTCCATTCAGAAAAGGCGCATTATGGGCTTTGGAAGATTTTAGATTGGCCAACAAAGAATTAACAACCAGCTCAAAAATGGCCAACCAGCCATATTTAAAAAAAGATAGTGAACCATTGATGGATTCATCATGGATGGCATACTTTCGTACTTTTACAAGAGAATTTGGAAATTACATCAAACAACATTGCAGTTGATTGCTGCCAGGAAACATATACATTGTGTATATGAAAATTTACATTGGCACCATCAGTGCAAAGAAGATCAAAAACAAAGTGCGCAAGCCTTTGCCACCTCCTAGCTTCAAGCATCGTGCTCTTGAGTATCGCCGCAACAGCAAGCACAAAAACAAGTGCAGCGACAATGCAGAGTAAAATTTTAGGAAAAAAGTTGCATCATTCAATTTTTAGCCTATAGTGTAATACAAACAGCAAAACAAACCCAACTCAAATACATATGAATACCAACGCCAACTCCAAGTTCAATGCCTGCCTTGTAACTCCTGAAGACAAGCAAATCATTCAAGACTTGCGCGCTCAACACAATGTAACTGAAAAGCAGCTGATGTCCATTTTGGTGGCACTGGCTGTTCACAATGGTGTTGATGTAGCTGCTCGTGCTGCAGACATCAACAACAGCATTGCACATGCACAGCAGGCCAACAAGCAGGCCAAGCAGGAGCTGCAAGCTGCTGATAAACTGCAACGCCAGCAGTTGAAGCTGCAGGCCAAGCAGGCCAAAGATGCAGCCAAACAGCAAGCAGCTGGTGCTCGCAAAATGGCACGTGAGCAGGCCAAGCAGGCCAAAGCTGCAGAGCCTCATGTAGCATCCAACAAAAAGGCTTAAACCAACAACCAACAACAAACCCAAAGGCAGGTGGTGTAATGCATCACCTGCTTTTTGTATAAATAGTGATATGAGTGAAGAAGAGATGTTGGAATATACAACAGCTAATTTAAAATATTACTGCAATTTTTATGCTGGTTATGGCAGAGATCATTATGAAAAAAGGCCATTCAATATGAATGAGATCTTTCGCAGAGTAAAATCTATTAAAGACACTGTAATAAAAACAATGAATGCACAATGATTCCATTGACACTCAACAATACAGCACGCATAGCAAAGCAGCTGATAGATTATGATCTGCAGCAGCTAGCATCTCATCGGCCTGCTATACATTTAAATGCTATAACATCTCGTTTAAATTACTTGGCAGTGAACATTACAGATCTCATCACCAGCAAACACGTGTTGAAAAGACAACTATGAATAGTTTTGAAGATGATCCATTTGATGATGAAAACAATGTTACCAAACTTGCAAATGATGCACATTGGTTCAAATACATTGCTGAAGTGATAAATGAAGATCATAACAGGCAGCTTCATGTTGATCGTTCACAACAGCTGCTCATTGACAATGCTTTGAAACGCATCATCAGTGTCATCACAAGCATTAAATAAATACAAAATGCAAACCAACTTTCCAGTCACTGCTCACACACTCAAATTGCTTGATTATTATGCGCTGGATGTTTCAGATCATTTGTACAATATGATGCAACCGACTGCATCAAATGCATGGTACAGAGGCACAATACGCACTGTGAGTAAATATTGTCAACACATTGCAGGTACCCTTGCCAATGCAGCGCAACAAGACTCACAGCCTCACATAGACGTGTAATATACATCATGCAAGCCAACTACGCACTCCCCATCAACTCCAGAATAACTGCTTCTGCACAGGACATTGCATTCATGTTGCATAGTATATACACTGCAATGAAAAATCCTGTACCACGCTTGTCTATCAAAGACTATATGAAAGAATACATGAAAGACATTGGCATAAACTGCAAATACATTGTCAACATCATTGCAGATGAAACCAAGCGAGACACAGAGCAAACAGCAGCAATCCACAAGCATTTATGACACCTCCTACATCAGCAAGTAGTCCTTTGTATTACAGACTTTTTTATTTGGACTCTTTTGCAAGGTCTTTGACTGATCTTTGTCACATGGCTGATTCATATGCTAGAGTGGAACTGATAGAGTCAACTGTCAATGATATCTATGATGAGATAGATAATTGGATTGTAGGCACCATCAAGTCCATGGATTGGAATAACTACACCTAGAAATTTATGACACCTCACATACCAACACGTGATCCTATGAACCGCGCATTTTATTATCTGGAAGCTTATGTATGGCAAGTGAGTGATCTTTGTCACAGAGCAGATACATATGATGCAGATGAATGGTTGGAAGAAGCTGTCATTGACATCTACTACGAAATAGATAAAATTGCTGACACCATTGCTCTTGTAGATTGGAAACAATTCACCAAGTAATTTTAGCATGAGTCCAATCAACTACACAATTTACAACCTCAATGTTTATTCAGAGAATTTGCTCAGCAATTGCACAAGAGCAAATGCAATGAAGGGTAGGGAAAGTATAGAAGATGCTGTTACATACATCTATTATGACCTTTACAGAATTGTTGATCTTATATTGATATATCAAAAGGTTAGCATAAAATAATTTAATAACTAATGCTATGAAACAAGTTCCTGCTTCAAGTGTTGCACAAATGTTGGTCACCAAGTTCAACAAGCGCATAGCCATGTCTCTCAAAAACAAGGGCTTTGCTGTGCAGCAGCCCAGTGGCAAAATTGGTACATTCATCAGCAATGTACCAATTGCATTGGCTCAACTCATGAGCGAAATGTTGAAAGATACTGATGATGGTGTATCATATCATGAAAATGATGATGCAAATGTAACCATCTTCTTATCTGCAATGGATACACCAGAATTTCAACGACAACACAAGGTAATGTTGGATAAATTTTACATAGTACATCAAGGCAGAAAGTTGTATGAGTTTGAATACAGTTGATGAGTGGTGTGTATCTAAATAAATGCAATGAATGATACAGTAAAAATTCCAGTGCAGAGTGTTTTGAATCGCATGTCAAAATATGTTATTATGGTGAGTAGAAATACAAGTTACGCACAAGACGTCATTGCTCGTTCATTGGTCAGCAACTGTGCTAACATGGTTGCATTGATAAAATTGGTTGTGGATGGCAGAGACATTTTGAATGCAGAAGGTGAGCAGAGAGTAATCCTTGCTGCAAAAGCAACACCAGAGTACAAAGCAAATGTTGGGGCAGAATTTATACAAATAGTGCATGATGGCAAAGTGATATTTGGATATGTAGATAACTAATGCTATGATGAATGCTACTATACAAGTTCCTGCTCAGAGTGTTGCACAAACTTTGGTTGACAGATTCAACCGTCGCATAGTTATAACACTAAATATGGTGCAGAATGAAAGACCCATGGGTGAATTTGTCAGCAGTGTTGTTGTTGGATTGGCTCAACTGCTGAATGAAATGTTGAATAAACTAAATTATGCACTGCCCATCAGGCATTATAATGGCAATAATATAACTAATATAACTATTTTCTCAGGCGCTTCTGATACACCTGAATTCAGACAACAATACAAAGAAACAGCAGCACTGGTTCAAATTGTATATCAAGGCAGGGCATTGTATGAGTTTGAATATGATTGATTAAATGATGCAGCATGTAAATACATGCATGGCTGACAAACAATACTACCTCAACAACCCTGCTCTGCCCACCAGCAGAGCCAGTTTTGAGTACACTCCAAAGATGGTGCAAGACATCAAAAAGTGTGGACAAAACATTTTGCATTTTGCAGAGAATTTCTTTTACATCATTGACCCAGATGAAGGCAAAACAGTCATCAACTTGTTCAAATGTCAAAAGCAATCTTTGAGAACACTCAGAGACAACAGATACAACATCTTGTTGGCCAGTCGTCAGATTGGAAAAACTACCATGCTGACCATTTATGCATTGTGGGTAGCATGCTTCAATGATGACCAAAACATAGTCATTGTAGCCAACAAAGAGAGCACAGCCATTGAAATCTTTCGCCGCGTGCGCATGGCTTATGAGCAATTGCCCAACTGGCTCAAGCCTGGCGTCATTGAGTATGGCAAGACCAGCCTCATGTTGGACAATGGATCCAGAATCGGCATTTCAACTACAACAGGCAGTGCTGCTCGTGGTACTTCTTTGAATGTATTGATCTTGGATGAGTTGGCTTTCATTGATCCTCCTTCCATCATGGAAGACTTTTGGCGTTCAGTATGGCCCACCATTTCACGCTCCAAGAAATCCAAAGTGCTCATTGCATCTACTCCCAATGGCACAGACAATTTGTTTTACAAACTGTATGATGGCAGCATGCGTGGAGAAAACAGCTTTGTGACCAGCATCATCAAATGGGATGATGTGCCAGGACGTGATGAAGAATGGAAGAAAGAGCAAATCAAGATCTTGGGCAGTGTAGAGTCATTTGAACAAGAGTTCAACTGTGTGTTTCTGCAAAAGGGTGAATCATCCATTGATGCAGAGTTGTTTGAGAAATTCAAGAGCATGTGCAGTGATGCAGTCTTGACATTGCAAGATGATAGATACAAAATATGGAAAATGCCGCAAGACAACAGACTGTACATTGCAGGGGTGGATGTAGCTGAAGGCATTGGACAAGATTACAGCGTTGTACAGATATTGGACATCACAGACTTGACCAACATTGAACAAGTGGCATGTTTCAGAAGCAATGATGTGGATGTACCCAACTTCACTACACAATTGCATGAAATATTGACTCAATGGGGCAAGCCATTGGCCATGATTGAAAGAAACAACTGTGGTGCTCAAGTGGTAGACAACTTGTATCACATGCACAAATATGAAAACATCATCAACTATGGTGCTGCTGTAGCTGGACGCAAAAAAGAGCAGATGGGAGTCATTGCACACACCAATACCAAGCACAAAGGTGTACTCAACATGAGATATTGGGTCAATGAAATGCAATGCGTCAGGTTCAATGATGTCAATACCATTCAAGAGCTCAAAGAGTTTGTGCGCAAGGCCAATGGTACATGGAGTGCACGTGGCAGCAACAAAGATGATTGCGTTATGAGTCTCATATGGGCATTGATGGCACTGGACAATGATGCCAACAATGGCATATGCCAGCGTTATTTTGAAATTTTGAGTGTGGATGACAATGGCAAGCCCAGCGCCATCAAAGGCATGGACTTTGGACTCAAATACTACACTCGTCCAGTCAATGCATTGGCTGTATATGCTCAAGATGCTGATGCAGTTGCACCCATTTGCTTTGGCAATGACTCCATGCAGAGTGATGAGATGCAAGATTTGATTGCTGCAGGTTGGACCAGTTTAATGTAGTGTCTGTTGCTTTGTACATCAATGCTGTTATATTCAAGTGATTAAATAATAGCATGACTGGCGAGCAAATAAGGTACATAAACACAACAGCCAAACTGTATAACCATAACATCAAATATGCATTGCGTTTGCTGCCTCATTGCAAGACTCTTGAAACCAGGCATCAACATATTAGTGCAGTAACAGTGCAGCAAATTAACATCATCAAGAATGATATCATCAAAGAAATTTTGCAACAACTATGAACAATGACATTGAAATGAGCATGCAAGCGTTTGCAGCAGATAGAACAATAAGGTATGCACTAAGGTATGCACTCAAGGCAGATGAATCTGAAATTACTGTGAAGCACTATTGCACTTTGTTTCGCCAACGCTGCCAAGAAATCGTATACATTTTCATGATGCATACGCAAAATAAAAGATATGATGCAACAGATGAATACAATGAATAATGATACACAATTTGAGTTGAACGAGCTCAAGCACGATGCTAGAAATGCACAAGCATATGCCAGGTACTCTAATAAGTATGCCAAAATAAACATGTCATTGGCACCCATTGCAATGGATTGCCAATTGCACATCAAATTTTGCATCAAAAGATGCAAAAGTATTGCCAACATCTTTGTTAAAGTAATTTCAGAATTATGAATCCTTACTAATATGAAACAACTATCCAAGCCACAAATAAGTTATCTGCTCAAGCATGCACATGATGCAAAAAACAATGTACGCATCACTGCTTCAGGCTTCAAAAAGTACAATGGCACTAGATACATGCAAATGTATGTGCAGCGCATCATCAGAATCTTGAAACAAGTACTGTAATATGAATCTGTATGAACAATAACTCATGAAAATAGGAGACAATCAACTCGCATCAGATGCATTCAGAATACACCAGATGCAACGCTCTATCTCTTGGAGAGTTGAACACATTGCTAGAATATTGCATAGTGAAGATGACCCAGATCATCTTTCAAAGGCAGTGTTAGACTTGATCAGAGAACTTCCTGGCAAAGTCATTGCATTGATACATCTAAAATGAAAAACACCGTCCACAAACAAGCCATCATCAAAAACACTGAATGGGCATTGCAATTTGCTCTATACGCAAATGAATGCAGCAATGAAGGGTGGCATGTCACTCAACGTGAGAAGTATTTGAGGCAATCCATGGATTGTTGTGCATATGTGGCTAAGAATTTAAGTAAACTTGTGCAACTATGAAAATCAATTCTGCAACAAACAATTCCATTGGTGACACAGCAAACTTTTTGTCAGATGCTGCTGGCTATGCAGCTGACCATGCACGTGAAGCTGATGAACAGCACAGTGATTATGGCTTGAACAGATGCATCATGTGGATCAAAGCCATTGCTGCAACAATGCAAAGAATCATCAATAAATAAAGCTATGATTACCATGAAGCAAATGCAAGCTGAAAAACTCAATGTTGTGTGTCAAAACATGCGTCAATTGTTGTTGCGTGCTATGGATGGCATGCAAGACTTTGCAACACGATACAAAATGAGCAATGATGAAATTGCAAGACAAGTGTTGAAAACTAGGTTCACAGAACAAGTGCAAGACATGTTGCAGTCCTCCATTGTCTATAATATACTGAATATTGAACCTTGGCAACAAGTGCACAGGAAAAAGTAAATAATAATATGAAAAGGAAGCCTAAATTTGATGAACGCGCTATGCAATTCAGAATGCAACTGGAAGCCAAAACATTGCGGCGCAACACCAGAAACATGCTGCAATACACACCACGCCACACTGAACTGTTTATGAACAATGGTGTATTTTATCCGTTGCAAGTTTTAATGGACGCTGCAATGAGCATAATCAACAACAAATGAAAAAATTTAAAAACCAAGATTATGAATTGCTGTGGCGTCGCATTGATGCAGCTGTTGCAAGAGTAAACAACAATGCACATTGGATGACGCATCAAAGTGCACAAGACAATCAAAGTTTTTGGAACATCAATGGAGTGGAACTAGCAGTGCGTGATGCAACTAGTGCACTGCACATCATCATCAAAAATTTATGAACTCTGAACAAATTGAATACCTAGCCTGGACTGCTGAAAAAGTTTTAGAAAATGCACTGTTTGTCAATTCAGCTGGTGTAACTGCCATGATGCGCAAGGAAAATAAAGGCGTAATAACAAGAGCCATCAACAGCAACATGAAATTCATTCAAGATCATTTGATCACCAAATTGACACAAGCATTATAATTATGGATACACAAAAAATATTTGAAGCCAATGTTAAGATTATAAACCAGTGTGCATATGCAGCTTTTTACAAAAGCAGTTGGGCACAAGTGACGATGGATCCACAGAATGAACACATGAAAAGCTTTCATTTGTTCAATGCCATTCAAAACTATGCTGTATGTGCACGCAGAATAGCAGAATTAACTAATTTATGAACGCCCAATACAGAAACTTGATACAAACAGTCAACGTAAATGCAAAAGATTTTACTGATGCAATGCATCAATTTGTTCACTTGAAAGAGCAACAGCGTATAAATTACAGATCATATGAACAACAATGGAATTGGGTCAACTTCAAAGAACAAAAGCACATTGAGTCATTGATACGCAAATTACTCAAGTTAATCAATTTATGAACGATAAGCAACAAGTACTCACCGGCACCCTGCGTAATTATGCTGCAGCCATGCGCATAGACTTGCGCATCATAAACCATTATGAGCCTGCAGCTTATGCATTGGATCGTCATGAAACCCTAAATATATTGCACCACACCAACAGGCGCTGCAGCAACATTGTAGACACCATATTAGAATTCATCAACACACTATGAACAATGCACAACAAGTCAAACATCAGCAGTATTACATCAGCATCACGTGCAGAACATATGCCAATGTATTGCATCAAGACTTTAAAGATGTACAAACAACAAAAATTGCAACACGTTTATTTTTGAGAGATGTATATCCTAAAATTGGGTTGTTGATGAGTGCACTGCAACAACTGCTCAAAATGTCATGAACGCACAGCAATTGTCACATGATGCATACAATATATTGCATGAAGCATATTATGCCAACAGAATGAATTATATAAAATATGAAGTTACATTGAACATAATCATCAGAGATGCTGCATACATTGCAGCTGATGTATGTGACATGATGAAAGAATACAATAAATACACGCCATGAATGAACAACAACTGAGAGAGCTGGAGAGTGTTTATTTGTATGCTATCAATTATGGCAATCACAGTGCACAATATTATGCTAAAATGCCAGCATCCAAGCTGGATGCATGGCAACAATTTGAAAACATCAAAAGTACTGTTGATGTATACATAATGCGCAGGTTTGTAAGAGCAGCACATCATTTTGCCAACATCATCAACATGCAACAAGAATAAATAAATGCAATGAATGATGCAAACAATACATCTGGTGCAGTGACATCAGAGTTGATCATGGGCATGCATGCAATGGTAATGTACAACCAAATCAAATTCAAAGAGTCATATTTCAATGCTGCACTGGTATACAATTGTTGCAAAAGCATTGCTCAGCATATGATGCACATGATCAAATCTTAAATAAGTGTATGAAAAAGCAACGCACCACTCCCAATCAAGATGATTTTTTGCTGCACATCAACAATGATGTTGGCACCAGCATGCTGCTGTGGAACATCAACAATGATGCCAGCACCAGCATGCACAATGCTGAGTATCTCATGGGCAATTATGCATTTGTTGCAATGCATACACTTGACTGGGATGATGCTGTATATGTTGGCTATGCAACAGTAGCCAAGAACATTGTAAAGTTGTTGAAAAAATTGAAAACATTGAAACGTAGAAACGCATGAAAAAACCAATGAACAATGTTACACAACAACTGTACATTGCAATGCTGCAACAACGAGTCAACTATCTGCACAACATCATTGCATACATGATGCATTCATTGCAAAGCACCCTCATGGCAAACATTCCAATGAATACATATTCAACAAAGTGCAACAACTGTTGAAGAGTTTGATGCTTGCATTGCATTAGAGTGCTGGTACATTGATGCATGGATGAAATGGCTATGCAACTGGATACAGATACAGATGCAGTGAATCTGCATGCTATAATATGCGGCAATTACTATGTGCATCATTTGACGCAAAACTTTGCTAATATACCAAATGATGTAGTTGCTGGCTTTATACAACGCAGCATACAACATTATTTCAGCAGTGCAGCCAAGAGCTTCATACAATGTATAAACAACTTTGAAACTGTGCAAAAACATGTAGAAAAAGTAGAAATATCAACAAAAGTTGATGATTTAATGTGTCCAGTGAGTGCGTGTAATGCATTCATTATCAACGAAATATATACTGTTGATAATCAAGGAAATACAGAAATAAGTGCAAATACAAATGAACACTGTGGTTCTGAGTGTTGCGCGCATGATAAATAATCATTGTGAAAAGAAATAGTCAAGCGAAAATTCAAATGCAAAAACGCGTTCTTTTGGATGCAATATACAAATATGGCGTGCGTCATGGTGCAGATGCTGCTGGCGTTTACTCAAGATATGCATTGGAGGACCTCAATGATCAGGCGCAAATTAATCGTTCTGCAATGCATCTGGGTGCATCAGACTCTTTATTGAGTGCAGATGTCATCAATCATTTCGTCAGAGCAGCGCGCGACTTTGCACAACTCATCAACTTATGAAACGCGCAACACAAATACAAAGCCTCATCAATGCAATACAAGAGCACGCTATAAAATATGGCAACAACAATGCACGCATTTATGCAGAATTAACTGTACAAGAACTCAACAAGTGGGCGCAACAAAATCGTGCATCAGTGTTTTATGGTGATTCAGACTCTATATTGAACTTGGACATCATCAATCACTTTGTTATTGTAGCACGTGATTTCAAATACCTCATCAACTTGCAACACACTTAGCTCATAACCGCACTGCGCTAATAACCGCGTTGCGCTCACATCCGCGTTGTAATAAATACTGTTGTGAATGATACAACAACAATTCAATTGCGTCAGACTGCTGGCATGGTACACAATTACGTGAAACATCAAGTCAGATTCTTGGACGCAAGAAAGCACTCAGTGCCGCCATACACTGTGGTTGGCGATTACCTGGATGGTTGGTTGAAGTTCATAGTGCATGAAATCCAATACGCAATACAGCATCAACACTAATATTTGATTTTGTTGGCCAAGTGCTTTGACAGTGCACACGCATATGTACAAACTGTTTGTACTCTGCTCATAGTCATCAGATTCCAGCTAAGATCATGCATTTCTATGGCTTGTTTAGCTGTACGCAGTATACGTTCTGCATACTCATTTGCTGGTGTTTTAAAATGTGGTGCATTCATTTTATGATGTTGTTGGCCAAATGTTGTGTCAATGCACCACAATATACATAGACTACTTGCAATTTCTGCACAATGCGGTGCTGCTCATCCATCATCATTGCATCAGCTTGTGCAGCATTTACTTGTATGCGCTGTGCATAATATGCTGGTGGCATTTTGAGGAGTTGTGGTTGTCTCATTGTATGATTTTGATTAATGCTTCAACCAACAGTACTGCACCATTCACACCATATGATATGCATGCTTCAGCTGTTTCATCATAAGGTGCATCTTCATCACCATAGTATGATGCACTCCATGCATCTCTGAATTCAATTGTAATTGACTTGGGTAATCTTTCAACGGCAGACACGTGTGTATTTATGCACCACTACAATATAATGTCTGCTGAGCAATGTGCAACAATTGAATGCATTAAATACTGTTGCGTACAAATGAAAGAACTTCCTACTACCAGTGCTATATACATCACACATTGTTTTAAGACTGCTGCCAGGTCAGATCAACAAGAAGAGACATGGGTCAAATTTGCTCTATCATACATTGACAATACAGTGCGTAATATACACAGATATACATTGGACGGAAACAGTTGAACAACATGTGTAATGTACTACATTGTATCATGAGCAGGACCATTCGCAAGCCATATACCAAATCCAAACGCTTTGACAAGACATGTCGCAATCATGGCGGTTGTGCATACTGTAAAAGCAATCGTCTGCACAACACCAACAAACGACTCAGTGCAGCAATGAGTAGTTGATTCAATGACGGAACCAATGTATAATAACAACATGAGTAAGTTGTATACAAGGTTCAAACGTCGTTGTTGGCAAATTTGCTTGATCATGATGTGGTCTCGCGAAGATAGGATGGTCAACAAATTGTATCATGAATTGAATTGGACAGTTAATAAAATCCATCAGGACATGTATAATGAGCTAATCAACAAGAGGGAAAGGTGATATAATAATATGAAAGACGAAGATAAACTTAAGAAGCTTGCTAAATTCAAAAAGGATTTTCAGAAGCTCATGGCCAAGTATCCAGACATAATGGTTTATGGTGACAGGAATGGCGATGCAACTGGTTACATTGCTCTGCAACATCCACGGGTTGAAAACAAACACGGCAACATTACATTAACTTATCAAGGCAAAGCATTATAACAACATGAGTCAACACGCTGACATTACCAAAGAGCTGCTAGCCAAAGCAGTCAAACACAAACTCTCACATGAAGATGCTGCTGATCTTTTGGAGTGCGTCTTGTATGCTGCTGGATTTGAAGGTGATCTGGCAACTGCAAGTGCACGTGATATGCCCAATCTAATGAATGCATATCTGCGATCACAACAGGATGGCTTGTACGGTGTGAGTCACAGTCAGATTGATGATTGGGTACTCAATACAGTGCATACTCATTAGCCCTGACTCACCTGCACAACTTGCTGAATAAGTGCGCCATTTCAGTGTACTGTTCATTCAAGCTGTTGAGTATGAAATTGCGTTGCCGTGGATTGTCATGACTCAACAGCTTGGACAAGTTGGGATTAGCCACATAGTTGTGAGCCAACATAGCCCAGGTGGTGACTTGACTGATGGTCTTGGCGCGCCTGATAGTGTTCATGCAGTTATTTATTAGGCAACTTGAACAGCTTGCTGAATCGCTGAGCCACATTAGCAAAGCGGTCTGTAAGTTCATGCTGTATGAAATGATACAAATGAGGTTTGCTGATGCGAAGACTTTGAGCATACTTGAGATTGTCAGCCAAATCAGCATTGGATGCGTAGTTGTAAGCCATCTCTGCCCATGAGTTGATTTCATAAATGAGTCTTTCGCATGCTTCAGCGCGATCTTGTTTGGTCATTTTCATGCAGTTATTTATTGATCATCATGATGCTGGACATGATGCGCTGCGCAATGTATTGACTCTGATCTATGCATTGCTTGACTATGAAATGACAGCCATTTGGTGAGTCATACAAGTGAGCATACCTTGGCTTGGCCAAGTAATCATATATAACCTTGGCATATGCATGGGTATACGCATGGTTGCGAACGTTGATGGGTTTCATTGCAGTTATTTAGTTGCGCCACTACCCATGCATCATCTGCAACAATGCATCAACGATGATTTGTGCTTTTGATACAGCATGTTGCAGGCTGGCTTGATATGATCTATAGTAGGAAGGATCGCGGCCCATCATGGTAGGACCACTAAACCAATCCACGTCACGGAAATCTCTTGCTATGCGCTGTGCTCGTTGCGTTACTCGCATGCGTTGTATTGATGCATTGGATACTTTTTTCATTGCATTTATTTAGGGGAACAGTTGCACCAATTCATAACGCCGCCATAATATATACATGAACGAAACACTCCAGCAAGTCAAAGCCCTCATCAAAGATCTCAAAGTGCAGCAGCGTGACAATGCACGGGAGATGAAATACTTGGCCAAAGGTGCATGTCAAGATTCTTATGCAGCAGCATCACACTTGGCCAGCGCCAATGATGTACTGGATGGCATTGTGCATCTGCTGCAAGACATCGTTGATAGTGCTAAGAAATAAAGCAGAACCAGTTGCATACATTCAAAAGGCCGCCATATTAATAGCATGAACGAAACAGACATCCTCAGCAACATCACATCATATGAAACCACTGGCAAGCTGCTGACTCATCCGCATGTGATGTGCACCTGTTGCAATGGTGCGACCACCATGTTTGGTAATAAAGAGAATGGCAATCTGCACAAGCGCATTCAGACGTTTGGCAGCCTGCGTGCACTGTTGACGCAATTCAAGTGCCGCGCCTGCAGCAAAGGACATGGTGCTGTTGCTGTTAAAGCTGCTGCGCCTGTGATGAAAGCTGCAGTGCCTGTGACCATTGATGCAACGTGCAACGTTGAATATGCTAGCATTCATGTGCAGCAGGCGGCATTGCAGATGAGTGCAGAAGATTGTGCCAAAGTATTCGTCGCAATGCCTGATGGCAAACTGGACTACTGGTGGCGCCACCCCAGCCATGCTACTCAACGCTACAAAGCAACCACAGGTGTCACAGTCACCGTTGAAGGGCGCAGCCAATACTTTGCCAAGTAACATGAGTGATTCATCAGTGCAATGGCGTGCTGATGCAGCAACGATCACCAGGTACCTGGCACGCGGCATCACTGACACTGCTAATGGTACCAAGTATGTGGTCAGCAATGCACGCATGACCAGGTGGTTCATTGAAGATGTCTGTTCATTAACACAGCAGATGATCAACATCATAAATGATGCACATAGTCAACTATAATAAGATCATTGCAATGCAATGTGAGCATGGTATGCAATGGCACGCTAAGCATGTCCCATCATGTGTGCATCAGTGGAGTAATGTACAGTGGATTGAGTTTCATTGCAAGGGTATAATGCAGGCGTACATGCAGCTGCTGCAGTGTGCAGCGAGCGATGATAGCAGCGATGATGCAGACGTCGTCGTGAATTTTTGTCAGAAGGACGCAGCGTAGAAAAGTTAGAAAGAACCGCATGCCAAATTTTTTTAGCGCTCTCGCTACAAATTGCTATATAGGCTCTCATTCGCTATCAACTCCCATATAGGGTTCTTGCTCGCAATCGCTATCAAATTCCATAATGGGTTTCGCTCTCGCTACATGGGTTTCGCAATCTCTGAATCCGGGAGAAAATTTTTTTGCGCAAAAAATGCAGAATTTGTACATCAGCTGCTGCTTAAATACATGCAAGCATGAACAAAAAGATGCATTACAAACAATTGAAGCACATCAATGCAACAGCTGATTATATTACTCGTATATACAAGACAGCACTGCATTATGCTCAACGTGGCGATGAAACACTAGTAGATACCAATTTCAAATCATCTGCTGCCAACAACTTTTCCACTCGAGAAAAATTGGCTGCATGGAATTACAGAGAATGCAAATACACCATTGAAGCATCAGGTCATGAATTGATGGACATCATCAGAATATTAACAGCATCATTATGAGCAAAAACAAGCCCATGCAACCCCAACAGTTGAAATATTTCAACAGTGCAGCACAACACATGACTCAAAATTTCAAAACAGCTGCATGGTATGCTGATCGTGGCCATGAGTTTCACAAGCAGCCCAATGTAGCATCCAAAGGTGCACAGAGTCCTCAGCAAGTGTCTCAATGGAATTACCATCAGTGTCGGCTGGCCATTGATGCAGCACTAGCATTGTGGCACAGTCTCACCAACATGTTCATATGAGCAAAAACTTCAACAACAAGCAGCTGCGCGTCATCAACGTCATCTACAATCATGCACTTCAAGCCCTTGGCCATGTCAATGCCATGCATCTTTACACTCAACCAACACAACATTCTTCATCCACTGAATACACTCGCAATCAAATCAATTTGCAATTGCATTACATTCAACACTTGAGCAACGCAATCATTGATGCATTGTTGCAATGCATGCACTCTTTTAAACTATGAAAATCGTCCAAAAACAAATGAATCAGCTGAATGATACAGCGCAAATCATAAATGACTATGCCATCAAGGCATTCCTTTATGCTCGCCGGCTGGGTGATCCTATTGCACACAACAATTATGCTGCTGAAAAAAACATCAAGTTTTGCATCAGCCAAATTGTTCATCATTGCAATGCCATCTTTCGCATTCTGTAGTACATCATCATCTTTTAAAATATGAACATCAAACGCTTCAGCCGCAGTCAACTGCACCGCATCAATGCATCAGCAAATTCAGCAGGCACCAACAGCAGGTTAACTGTAATATATGCTGCACAATACATACAAACAGCTGATCAACTGTCCAAGAAAAACATCATTTACTGCATCAATCGAGTTGCAACGCATTGCAATGACATCATTCGCATCATATTGCTATGACACAACAACAACAATACAACCTGCGCATTGCAGCTGAGATGACAACAGACAATGCCAAAGCAACATTGACGCATGCTGCCAGGCTGCGTCAGTGGAAATCATCTCTTCGCGACCTCGTCAACAACAACTTTCACAGGCAGCTGCGTGATGTACACATGCAATGCAACAAAATTGCACGCATCATAGTTGCATCATAAATTTTTCTGCTAAATCAATGCCCATGGATCTAAATACCACAAATGAGCATCATCACATGTTTAGAAAAATGTTTGGAACATTTGACCAATGTTGCAGAGTGCATGACCAATGAACAATTGCAAGAAGAAGAAACAGCTGCACTGTTGAGTGAAATTCAGAGCATGCTGGATGAAATCATGCAATGATCAAAACATCATTTCTTCACCACTGGGATACACAATGGCCACGCCAAACTCATCATATTGACCCAAGTAGTTTTCAGCTTGCTCCATGCTGCGATCGCTCATGTCCAATCTAGGATTCAATGGATACAACAATATGTGTATCACAGTCTCCAGTGCACCAGCCAACAATGCCAAGTGATGTTGCATGCGCATGGTGGCACCATAATCTGGCATGTACTGAGCTTCATCATACACAGCTTCCACTGCATCATTGAATGCATACACCATGGTGCGCAAAGCTTCTTCAACTGGTACTTGAGTCATATGTTGTATTTATACAGCATCATCAAATATAGACTGGTGCTATAAAGATGTCACTACCATCATCACTGTACACATGCAATGCATTGATGATGCTGTTGTTGTCAGCCAATGCTTTGTGAAAAGTATACTCTGCACTTTGCATTGCTGCATACTCTGCTGCAGGCGGTAAACTCAGCATCAAAATGGTGCATGCAACAGCTGTACCAATGTTCTCAATGTTGTCCAAAACTGCAGCATTCAAATTATTTAAACCTGGCTTCATGCTCAAAATGTTTTTAGGCTTGATGCTGCCGTGCCGCATCAACAGTTGCAACATCTCTTGTTGAGACAAATGAGCATCATAAATGTATGATTTGGCAGTTGGTTTGGTAAAATGCATGCTGTGTCATTTATTTATAAACACCTTCATAAATATACACATGAATGAATGCAATGAAATTTGGGCCTTGTATGAACAGACTGCTGCACAGCCTCCACAATACCAACCCACCAACAATGACAAAAAAGCAACGCAGTTGAATGCTGCAGCTCAAAAGCCACAAGTAGCACCACAAGTCAATGTGCAAGTGATGCCACAACCACAAACCATTGTACGTGCGCAGCCACAAATGACTGCTGCACCTGCACCATCTGTTGTATCACAAGATGAACAACAAGCGCAAGATGAGCAAGAAGAACAAGAAGAACATCGCAGCAACATCAACATAGCTCACCTAAAAAGAACGCTGCAGGACAATTTCAACTATGTAATTGACTCTTTGCAGCATCAATTACTTAAATAACCATATGTCGACTGAGAGCAATAAAATTTGGGCATTGTATGAACATTCTATTTTAGAAGCAGTAAAACCTGTATATACAAATTCACCTGGAATTGGTCAAGCAGGAATGTTAAAGCAACGCGGAGAAGATGTTATGCGCATGAATGCTGCACCAGCTGCACAACCAAGAGGCGCACCTGCATCTTCATCTATCACTGGTACACCAGCTGCTACACCAGCTACACCAGCTGCTACACCAGCTGCTACACCAGCTGCACCAGCTGCACCAGCTGCTGCAGCTAATAATAAACCTAATCAAGGTGCTATTGCTGCTTTCAACAAATACATGGGCGGCGGCAAAGCAGGTGCATACAATGCAGGTAGCACCATGGATGCTGGTAAGATGAAGGTTATTCAGGATTTGCAAAGCCAAGGCAAAACACTCAATGCTCAAAACATCTACAGTGCTATGCAAAATAAGCCTGCTTCTTCAACAGCTAAACCAGCATCAACACCTGCTGCACCAGCTGCACCAAAACCAGCAACGCCCGCAGCACCAGCACCTGCTAAGCCAGCAGCACCAGCACCTGCTAAGCCAGCAGCACCAGCTAATCAATTTAGAGATGCGAGCGGAAAAGTAGATACAGCAGCATTTGCACAATCTCAAGGCAGAGTACCAGCAGCTGGTACTACACCAGCAGCAGCTGCAAAAACCGTTGCACAAGAATTTGAAGCAGCTCCAGTTGCAACAGGAGCAGATATTATTGGAGGTTCAATAGATGTACCTGCACAGATTGCTGGTGCTAAGAGTTTATTAGGTGTAGGTGCAAAGGCAGCTACCACAGGATTAGGAGCTAAATTGGCAGGCGTAGCAGCTCCAGCTTTTGAGGCGGGCAAGATGATATACAACTACAACAAGAATCCAGAAGCATTTAAACAAAACTTGCAGTCAAAAAATCAAATAGACATTGATTTAGTTGATCAAGGCAAATATGGACAAATGGCTGCACAAACAGCATATGATGCTGCTGTAAATCCAGTTGAAACTATTACACGTGGTGGTGTTAAAGCTGCTGAGACAGGCAGCTCCATATGGGATGCAGCTAAAAGTTATTTTGGTGCTAAACAAGGCTCTGCGTTGACTCCAAAAGCTCAGCAAAAAGCTAAAGCTGCTGGCATGTTGGCTGATAATTTTAATGCATTAATTGATTACTTGCAGCATAGCATGAATAAATAAACGTATGAACAACTCACAGGATAATGAAATAATTTTTGAAAAGTATGCAACACAGATTGCAAATGAAGGTCTGTTTGGAGACCTTGCAACTGGAGCAATAAATCTTGGATCAAAAGGTGCAAGATATTTAGGAAAAACAAATGTAGGGCAGAAAATTTTAGGAGCTAAGCCAATGTCAGTTGCACAAAAGCAGCTCAGAAATACAGCAACAGGTCGAGCAATGTCCAAAGGCCAAGAAGCTGGTAGATTAGCAACTCGTGTAGTAGCACCTGTTGCAGGTGCAGCTGCTTTAGGAACTGCTTTAAATGCAGGTCTCAATGCACCTTCACCATCTGGAGCTGTTAATCCAATGGCTAGTGGTGGACCAGGCATGTATCCAACACAAAAGGATATACCAGCTGCAAAACCTGCACCAACACCAACACCAAAACCAGCACCACAAGATGCAGGAGCAGATGTTTTTAAGAAGTTTCATGGGACAACTTATGATGCCAACAGCAGTATGGATAAAAAGAAAATGGAGCGTATTCAAGGTCTTCAAAAGGCAGGAACGCCATTAACAGCTAAATCCGTGTATGAACCTGCACCAGCACCTGCTAAAGCACCAGCTGCACCAGCTAGTAATGTTAATGCTCAACCATCCCGGACTGGTGGCAAGTCAAGCATCAAGCCATTGTTTAGCAAAGGTGGTCTTTTCAATAGGTAATCTGCTATAAATAACTGCATGAATTGGCAACAATTGGTGCAACGAGCAGAACTACATTTGCAGCTGACAGAAGCTGTTTCATTGCCTGCTATTCCAGGTGTATACACTCCAACAATGCAAAAGCAAGTTGTTGATGTTGCACCTGAAATAAATGTCAATGTATCAGGTGCAAAGCAAACAGGTGCTGGTACACAACCACCTAGTACAAGTACTGCAACTGTAGGTTCGCAATCAACTTTAACTGCTCCATCAACTGCTCCATCAACAAGCAGTGGTGACTATGTTGACTTCATTAAAAAAGCAGAAGGATTTGCTCCTAAAGCAGTTTGGGATTATGCGCAGCATTCTATTGGGTATGGCACCAGAGGCCAACCAAATGAAACCATTACACCTGCACAAGCAGATGCAAGGCTGCGTCAAGAACTCAAAGCACATGAACAGCGTGTTGATAAATATGCTGCACAAAACAACATGCAATTGAACAGCAATCAACGTGCTGCTCTCATAAGTTATGATTTTAATACAGGCAGAGTTGAAGGTGTGTTTAAACGTGCTGGTGGAGATCCCAACAATATCCCTCAAGCAATTCGTAATGGCATCAAAACAGCAAATGGACAGGTGCTGCAAGGACTTGTGAATCGCCGCAATGCAGAAGCAGACTTAGCATCTAAAATGTAATGAGATACTACAACATCATAGAACGATACGAGCAAGTGTTGCAAAATTTACGCAAAGGTGCAGCATCTGAACCTCAAAAGACAGCAGCACTGGATCGTGCCATGGTTGCTACAGATGCATTCATCAACTACTTTGGCAAAAATAACATCATGGATACATTGACTCAAAATCCAGATGCAGCTGCAGTGCAGCAACAACAAGCGCAAGTTGCACAAGCATTTCAACAAGCTGATCAAATTTTCAGCTCTCCTCAATTTGCATCATTGTATTTGGCTCCTTCTGATGTACAAATTGTTCAGCAAATGGCTCCACAAATGCAAAACTTGCTCAATGCACTGTCTCTCATTGGTCAGTTTGTGCCCATCAAGGCTCAGCAAATGTTGCAAGCATCTGTCAAAGAGCTAACAAATGCAGTCAAAGTGTTGCAAAGCTAAGACATTGCTGTATATTAAATACAGTTATGAATCGTAGAGAAATTCTCCGCATTGGTGCAGCAGCTGGCATCTCATTACCAACAATGTTGCGCAGTCAACAACCATCCAAAGCTCGTGCCACTTCTGTAATTCAGATCTTTTTGCCTGGTGGCATTGCGCATCAAGATGCATGGGATTACAAACCCAATGGTTCTTCTGAATATCGTGGACCATTTGCAGGCATCAAGACCAAAATTGCTGATGTGCACTTTGGTGCATTGCTGCAAAACACAGCCAACATCAGCGACAACTTGACCATCATCAGAAGCATGACTCATGGTGAAGCAGCTCATGAGCGCGGCGTCCACAACATGCTGACTGGATACAAACCTTCACCTGCTTTGGCATATCCATCTTTTGGTACAGTTGTCAATCATCAATTGGGCAACAGAAACAATTTGCCAGCATATGTATTAGTGCCAAATCAATTTGCTCCTGAGAACGGCACAGGATATCTATCAACACGTTACGGACCATTTGCCACAGGGGCAAACCCAGAGGATCCATCGTTCTCCGTAAAGGACTTGAACGCTCCACGCGGTGCAGATGATCAAATGTTGAGTCGCCGCAAATCATTGCTGGGTGCAGTGGATGATTATTTCAGAACCAAAGAATCACATGTGGATGCAGTCAAGGCCATGGACTCATTTTACAATGATGCATACAGCATGGTTTCATCAACACAAGCACGAGAAGCATTTGAATTGAGCAAAGAAACAGAAATGATGCGTGATGCATATGGTAGAAATGCTGCTGGCCAAAGATTGTTGTTGTCTCGCCGACTGGTGGAAGCAGGAGTGCGCATGGTGACAGTGACTTATGGTGGGTGGGATCATCACAGCAATCTCAAAAGCGCATTTGAAACCAACATGATTAACTTTGATAAAGCATATGCAATGCTCATCACTGATTTGAAACAAAGAGGTTTG
>Ga0214921_10000777_pt1 | contig 56803 bp, 52 predicted proteins | sample LL1505_MetaG_FD_177992 | JGI IMG/M metagenome (GOLD analysis project Ga0214921, IMG submission 177992) | Freshwater microbial communities from Lake Lanier, Atlanta, Georgia, United States - LL-1505 | ecosystem: Environmental > Aquatic > Freshwater > Lake | place: USA: Georgia | collected... | reverse complement strand
GTTACCCCTGCCGTTGAGACGGCGTATGTGACCAGCGCAGGCAGGATGCCGGAGCGCAGGCACATCCGAGCGAGCGGAGGCCAGGATGGCCGCAGTGAGCGTCCGGCGAGACGGTACGGGGTAACCCTGAGCCGGCGCCCATCAATCCGCCATCGCGTGGAATCAATGCCGGAAGTGCCGGCGCGCCGTGAACACCATCGGGATGCCGGCGGCGTCGGCCGCGGCGATCACTTCGGCGTCGCGCTTCGAGCCGCCCGGCTGGATGATTGCCGCGATGCCCGCTCGTTTGATCAATTCGATCGAGTCAGGGAACGGGAAGAAGGCGTCGGAGGCGAGCACGCCGCCGCGGGCCCGGTCGCCCGCCTTCTCGAGCGCGATCCGCGTGGCGTCGACTCGGCTCGTCTGGCCGATGCCGGCGCCCACGAGGCTCGTGCCCTGGCAGACGGCGATGGCGTTGCTCGTGAGCCGGCGGACGAGCGTGAACGCGAAGCCGAGCGGCTGCGTGAGGTCGGCCGCCGGGGCTGCCTTCGTGACCACCTTCCAGGCGGCGGGATCGTCGCAGCAGGTGTCGGGACGTTGGGCGAGGAGGGCGCCGGCGACGCTCCGCAGTTCCATGCCCCCGGTGGCCTCCCACGGATCGCCGGGCGGGATCTCGACGAGCCGCACGCTCGCCTTCCAGGTCGGCTTCGTCGTGAGCAGTTCCACCGCCTCCTTCTCGAAGGCTGGGGCGGCGATCACCTCCACGAACATCCCGGGGGTGAGCAGCACCTCGGCACAGGCCCGATCGAAGGTGCGATTCACCGCCACGATCGAGCCGAACGCGCTCGACGGATCGGCTGCCATCGCGGTGGCGAGCGCTTTCGACACGCTCGCTGCGCCCGCGGCGCCACACGGATTCGTGTGCTTGACGACGACGGCCGCCGGCTCGGTGACGAGGCCCACGAGCCGCATGGCGCCGTCGAGGTCGAGCAGGTTGTTGTACGACAGTTCCTTGCCACAGAGCTGCCGGAGCCCCGCGAGGCCCAGGTGCGTGCCCACGGGTGCGTACATGGCGGCCGACTGGTGGGGGTTTTCGCCATACCGCAGCGGCAGGCGACGTTCGAGGTCGAGTGTCAACCTCGCGGCCAGTGGCGGCTCGCCCGCAGGCTCGCTCACCGCGGGCGTTGCCGACTCGGCCACGAGGCCGGCGTGCCGCGCCATCCAACGGGCGATGGCCGTGTCATAGCCGGCCGTGTGCTCGAAGGCGCGGGCGGCATAGTGGCGGCGCTCGGCGAGCGTCGTGCCGCCGCTGGCAAGGGCTTGGAGAAAATCGTCGTATTGATCGGGGCTCGTCACGACGGTCGTGAAGGCGTGGTTCTTGGCCGCGGCCCGCACGAGGCTCGGGCCACCGATGTCGATGAGTTCGATCGCCTCCGCCGGCTGGCAGCCCGGCTTCGCGATCGCCGCTTCAAAGGCGTAGAGATTCACGATCACGGCATCGAAGCGTTCGATGCCGTGCTCCGCGAGCACCGCCAGATCGTCCGGGCGATCGCCGCGGGCGAGGATGCCGGCGAAGATATTCGGGTGGAGCGTCTTCACCCGGCCGTCGAGCACCTCGGGAAAGCCGGTGATGGAGGAGACGTCTTCCACGCCGACACCGTAGCTCGCAAGTGCCGTACTCGTGCCGCCCGTGCTCGCCACGCGCACGCCGGCGGCCTTGAGCGCCTTGGCAAGGCGATCGAGGCCGGTTTTATCGAATACGCTGACGAGCACGCGGCGGATCGGCACGATGTCGACGGCTGGGCCGGCGGGAGCGGGGGCTGTGGTGTGCATGCGGCGGATTATGGAGCTTTGGTCGCGCGATACAAGGAAGCCCGCAGCATCGCCGGTCGGAGCGAGTTCACGCGGCGGGGAGCTCGACCTCGAACACGGTGCCGGGCGGCGGCATGCGGCCGCGCACCCCGACCTTGCCCCGCATCTGCCCCACGAGCGACTTGACGAGGAACAGCCCGAGGCCCGTTCCCGGGGTCGAGCGTTCGAGCTCACTGCCGAGCCGCACGAAGCGGCGAAACACCGTCGTGCGTTCGGAGATCGGAATGCCCCGGCCGTTGTCCGCCACCCGCACCACCACGCGGCCCGCCGTGGTCGTCGTGGCCGTCACCTCGACCTGCGGATTCGGGAGCGAATACTTCACGGCATTGTCGAGCAGATTGCGAAACACGATTTCAAGATCGGCTTCGCGGCCGCGCACGGCGAGCCCCCCGTATCGTGCCGGCCCGTCGAGCCGAATCGTCTCGGCAGGCACGCCGTGGCGCTTGAGCACCGCATCGCGGGCCCGCTCGAGCACGGGGGCGAGCGGCGTCATGACCGCCGCTCGCGAGGGCCGCTGCTGGAGGGTCTTCGCGGCGTCGAGGAGGTGGTCGATGAGCGTGTCGAGCCGCTCGACATCGTCGAGCATGAAGCGGTGGAAGTCGGCCTGCTGCTCGGGTGACACCGGCCGGCGGGTGAGCGTCTGGAGATAGAGCTTGAGCGAGGCCAGCGGGCTTTTGAGCTCATGCGTGACGCTGTCGATGAAGTTGCTCTGCCGTTGCGACAACGCGATCGCCTTCACGGTGAGCGCGAGGTACACGATCACCCCCGCCAGCACCAGCACGAGGAGCGCCACGCCTACGCCGAGAATCGCCCAGTAAAACGCGGCGTTCTTCGACCCGAGGGCCGCGGCGATGCTGACGAGCACCCACCCGACCCCGAGGGCGATGATCGATCCGATCAGCACCACGCCGAGGAGGATCGGCCAACCGAGCGAGCGACGCGGTTCCACTGGCAGGCTCCGGATGAAGGGGCGGGCCGATGCGTATGCTACCTTCCTGTGCCGGCCCCACCACGGCTGCCAGGCCGTCTCGCCTGCACGCTCCAGCTCCCCGACGATGCCCAGCCCCGAAGCCCGCCCACCACTGATGCTCACGGTCGCCGGAACGACGGTACGGTTCGCATGGCACGTCGATCGCTGGACGCATCACGTGCTGGGTGCCGATGGCACGAGGTGGCGGTCGATCGAGGAAACGGCGGTGGGCGACGATCCCCGGTGGCCGGCGTCGCCCGTGCTCGTCGAACTCTCTGCGCTCGACACGCCGGCAGGACGGGTGATCCTGGGCGTCGGCCTCGCGGGGCGGTCGCATTTCTCGGCGAGTGTGGGGCCCGATCCAGCCGCTCCAAATCGGCTGCGGTTCGATCTCGCCTGCCGCGTGAACGAGCCGCCTCCGTGGCTCGGATCCACCTATCGTGATTCCGCAGGACTTGTGCGGATCGGACCCGGACCGCTGGTACAGCCGCCTCCGACCACCGTGCAATGGGCCTATGCGTTTGGATCCGGGGGCCTCGTGCCCCTGGCCGGAGCGCGGGTGGAGCCCCGGCCAGACTGACGCTGTCTTGCGATCGCACCCCCGATCGATCAAATTTGGGGGGTCTGCTCCCGACACTTTCGGAAGGTGCGCATGTTCGACGTGATCGAGCGGCTCAAGGCCGATTGGACCGACAAGTACGTCGTGATCAACTGTTCGGCGCCGGAACTCGCCCGCTTCGCTCAGGCGACCGGGCAGGTGAAGACCGTCAACATGAACGGCCGCTGCCTCGTCGAGTTCGACCAGTTCAACAACACTGGCTGGTACGACATCGATCCGACGGCCCTGAAGATCGTGCCCAAGCCGGAGCCGAAGCCGGCCGCCGAAAAACAGGAGAAGCCGGCGAAGGCCGCACCCGCTGCCAAGGCTCCCGCTGCGAAGGCTCCGCCGGCTCCCGGCGCGAAGAAGCCCTCCACGGCCGACATCCTCGCCGCAGCCCGCGCCAAGGGCGGCGCGGCACCCGCGGCGGCGAAGGCGGCACCTGCCGCAGCGAAGCCTGCCGGCGCACGCCCCTCCACCGCCGACATTCTCGCGGCCGCCCGGGGCGGAAAGCCGCAGCCGCCCGTCGCCCCACCCCCTGCCGAGCCAGAGGCCGCCCCAGAGCCGGAAGCAACCGCCCCCGAGCCAACGGTCACTCCCAACAAGGCCAAGCCTGCGGCCGGTGGAGCGCTCCCGACGACGACTGCCGACAAGATCGCGTGGTGCCGCGCGAACGACGCCCAGGAGTGACGACAAACACCATGCACAGCGGCGCCATCACGATTCTCTGCTGCCTCGGGCTCGTCGTCGGCTGCGGCCGGATCTCGAGCCATCCGCTCGTGACCATGGCCAAAGACGAGGTCGCGCGGAACGATCGTGTGCGGACGGCGCTCGGGGCGCCTGTCGAGTTCAGCCCCACGGTCACCGGCCGGGCCAACGAGACCGACGGCATCGCCGCGATGCAGTTCGAGGCTCGGGGGCCGAAAGCCGCGGGCCTGGTGGTGGTCGAGGGCAAGAAACTCGGCGCGGAGTGGGGCGTCACGCTGCTCGAAGTTCGTCCCGCCGACGGCGGCGACCACGTCCATCTGACGGCCGATCACCATGCCCGGATCGGCACCGACACGCCGAAGTTCGATCCAGCGCAGACACGCTCGACACCGGCAGCCCCTCCACCGGGCGATGTCGAGATCGTGCTGCCGCCTGGAACGCCGGGCCAGTAGGGGCGCGAAACCCTGCCGATCGTGCCGGGTGTCCGGCCCGAAAACAGCGATTTTTTTCTTCGTGTGCCAAATGTTTGACTCGCGCAAGCGCGGGTCCATAATGGCGAGGTTCCTTTCGACTTGTCTCCGCAGCGGTCTCCCCTGGCCGCCCCGTCCGCGGAATTCACGTCGGCCCGGCCGGGCCTTCCGGCTTGCCTGCCGGCGGCGATGCATGTTGAAGCGACGACCGGAGTCCCAAGCCCGGAGGCATCGGAGTGGCCGACCGCCTCGACGGGTGAATCATTCACCGTTTGCACGACAGGAGTTGTTTCGTTCCGATGGCCCGCATCCGCAACGTCTTCGAGATCATTGAACTGTACGGTCACGATGAGAACTTCGAGCCGCACACCACGCCCGAGTTCGTCCCCACGAAAGCCCCGGCCGGCTCCCGGCAGAAGCTCGACATCCTTGCCGAGCGCATTCAGCGGGGCATGCCCCTGTGGCACCCTGAAGATTCGACCGAGTCTTCCGCCAACCTCGTCGGTGCCAGCGAAGCCTGACCGCCCGCCCGGCCGACCAAGAGCCCTTACCGCCCTCCGCGGGATCGCCCGCGGAGGGCGGTTTCGATTTCACGCTTGGCGCTGGCTGACTTAAGCTTCTCGCGTTTATCGTGGAGTTTGCGGCCACGACCGATGCCCATCAGCACCTTCACCCGGCCGTCCTTGAAATACATCTTCAGCGGCACGAGCGTGAGCCCCTTCTCGTAGGCCAGGCTCGCAAACTTCTTGATCTCGCGGCGATGCAGCAACAGCTTGCGCGGCCGCTTCGGCTGGTGATTGAGCTGGTTGGCCTTCTCGTATTCAGGAATGTCGCAGCCGATGAGCCACACCTCCGTGGCATCGACCCGGCCATACGCCTCGTCGAGCGACATTTTTCCGGCCCGCAGGCTTTTCACCTCGCTGCCGACCAGGGCGATCCCGCATTCGAGCGTGTCGACGATCTCGTATTCGTGCCGGGCCTTACGATTTTCCGTGATCACCTTCTCGGCCGGCGCCTCGTCTGCCCGGCCTTTGCCGGATGGTTTCTTGGCAGCAGGCTTGGTCGGTTTTGGAGCGGCCACGGAATGATCCCGTATGTGGGCAGGGGGTGACTGACAGATTACACTCTACGCTGTGACGGCTCTTCATTTCCCGCCCGCCGGAACCCTGCCCTTGAGGTTTTTCATGCCCGTCCGCCAGGCCATTTGTGTCGCTGCGTGCCTCCTCTGGCTCGGCGCATCGCTCCGGAGTGATGGGGCCGAGCCGACAGTCGCTGCAGTGTCGCATCCAGGATTCATTGCCGGCGACGCCCGTCCAGCCGGCGACGAAGCGGCCGTGAAGGTGCCGGGAGGCTGGATGGTTGCCTACGACGAGACGATCCCCGGCACGGAGGTGACGTTTCGAATGGTGCCCGTCCCTGGAGGGACGTTCCGCATCGGCAGCGCCGAGAGCGAGGCCGATCGCACGTCGGACGAAGGGCCCCAGTTCGACGTGGCGATCGAGCCCTTTTGGATGGGCCGCTGCGAAGTGACGTGGAGCGAATACAAGGCCTACATGGCCGCCTGCGACCTCTTCAAGGCCTTCGAGGCGGCGCATGTGCGCGAAGTGCAGGCCGACAACGAGGCCGACGCCGTCACGGCGCCGTCAAATCTTTATGACCCGACCACCACGTTCACCAACGGCGAAGATCCGCTCCTCCCAGCCGTCACGATGACGCAGTTCGCCGCCCGCCAATACACGAAGTGGCTGAGCGGCCTGACCGCCAGGTTCTACCGGCTGCCCACCGAGGCCGAATGGGAATACGCCTGCCGCGCCGGCACGACGACACCGTGGCAGATGGGCGCCGATGCCGCCGCGCTCGAGGCCGTCGCCTGGTTCGCCGACACCTCCGACGAGACGACGCACGCCGTCGGCGAGAAAGAGCCGAACGGCTGGGGGCTTCACGACATGCACGGCAACGTGGCCGAGTGGGTGCTCGACGAACTCGTGCCGGGAGGCTACAGCCGGCAGGCCGGGCTGCCTCAGCCCGTGCCGGCGGCGGCCGCCGCCGTCTGGCCCGAGCATCTTTCGCCGCGCGTGGTGCGCGGCGGTGCCTACTACGACGAGGCAGCCCAATGCCGCAGCGCCGCCCGCCGCGGATCCGAAGACCTTCCCTGGAAGGACGTCGATCCGAACCTGCCGAAGAGCCCGTGGTGGTACACCGAGGAACCGGCCCTCGGCGTGGGCATGCGGATCGTACGGCCGTTCGCGCCGCCCGATCTGGCCACGCGCCGCCGCTGGGGCGACGCCGACGTCGAAAGCATCCGTGCCGACACGGCCGACCGTCTCCAGCAGGGGCGCGGAGCCCGTGGACTCGTCGATCCGGATCTGCCGGCGGCGGCGGCAGCCGAGGGCTTCACGAACTAAAGGCGGGCGTGATGAATCGCACACTGACGACGGCACTCGCGGCCTGGGCTTTGACGTCACTCGCCGTGGCAGCCGACTGGCCTGACTGGCGCGGCCCCCAGCAAAACCGCCACTACGACGGACCTCCGCTCGTGACGTCGTTCGATCCCGAGAAGGGCACGAACGTCCTCTGGAAGAACGACGAGGCAGGGGGCATTTCCACGCCGGTGGTTATGGGCGGCAAGCTGTTCGCGCTCGTGCGGCACAAACCGGGCACGAAGGAAGAGGCGGAGAAGGTGCTCTGCCTCGACGCCGCGACGGGCAAAAAGCTCTGGGAAAACGTGTTCAACGTCTATCTTTCGGACGTGCCTGCCGAGCGGGTCGGCTGGTCGGCCGTCGTCGCCGATCCCGCGAGCAACACTGTCTTTGCCCACGGCGTTTGCGGCGTATTCACGGCCATCGACGCCGCCACGGGAGCGACGAAGTGGCAGCGGTCGCTCCATGAGGAATTCGGCTTTCTCTCCACGTACGGCGGCCGGACGAACATTCCCGTGGTGTTCGAGGATCTCGTGATCGCCAGCGCCGTCGTGACGGGCTGGGGCGACACCGCCCGGCCCGCCCATCGGTTCCTCGGGATGGACAAGGCGACCGGCGAGGTCCGCTGGATGAACGGCACGAAGGAACTCCCCGAAGACACCACCTACAGCACGCCTTCGCTCGCCGATTTCGGCGGCTCCGCCGCGCTCGTCTTCGGCTCGAGCGACGGCAGCGTGTGGAACTTCCAGCCGCGGACCGGCCAGTCCGTGTGGAATTTCAAGCTCTCACGCCGCGGCATCAACACCGCGCCGCTCGTGGATGACGACACGGTCTACATCTCGCAGTCGGAGGAAAACCTCGACAACACGTCGATGGGATCGGCCACGGTATTCAAGGCGACCGGCGCGGGCGACATCACGGCCACGAATGCGATCTGGCAAAAGAAGGGCGTGATGGATGGCCGGTCGATGCCGGTCGTGCTCGGCGACCGTGTATATTTCGTCGATGACGGTGCGAAGGTGTATGCGTTCGACCGGCAGACGGGCGCGCCGGTCGGCCGCCCGCAGAAACTGCTCGGCACGATCGTCCGCGGCAGCCCACTCGTGGCCGACGGCAAGCTCTTCATTTGCTCGACGGGTGGCTGGCACGTGCTCGAGCCGACGAAGGACGGGCTGAAGTTCGTGAGCCGGATGCGGCTCGACGAGGCGGATGAAGTAACGGCCTCGCCGATCGCCTCCCGGGGGCTCCTCTATCTCACGACTGGCGCGCGGCTGTATTGCCTCGGCGACAAGGCCGCGGCGACATCATCCTCCGCATCCGTCGGCCCGACGGTGCCGCACAAGGTCTCCGCGGCCACCCAGGCCCCGGCGGGCGCACCCGCCTGGGTTCAGGTCGTGCCGGCCGAGGCCCAGATCGCCGCAGGTGAGTCGTTGTCCCTGAAAATTCGCCTCTTCGACGCAGCGGGCCGGTTCGTGAAGGAATCGCCCGCCACGTTCACGGCCACCGCCGGCGCGGTTGCGAGCGACGGCACCTACACGGCCCCCGGGGGCCAGCATGCCGCCGCGATCGTGACGGCGAAGGTCGGCGCCCTGGAGGGCAAGGCCCGCATCCGTTCGATGCCGCCACTGCCCTGGTCATTCGACTTCGATGAGACTCCGCTCGCGGCCGATCCCAAGACGGGCGTCGTGAAGGGCGAGCCGCCTCTCCCGTGGATCGGCATGCGGTATCGCCACGTGGTCCGTGAGGTCGACGGGTCGAAATGCCTCGTCAAGATCACGACGATCCCCAAGGGCACTCGCAGCCAAGGCTGGATCGGGCCGATCGCACTGCACGACTACGTCGTTCGGGCCGATTTCCGCGCGCAGGAGACCGGCGTTGAGAAACCCGGATCTCCCGCCTCCGGCGCGCCGACATCGCCCGGCTCCGACGCCGATGCCTTCACGAAGGCGTTCGGCACAGCTGCCGCCCTTGAGAAGGCCCGCATGCCCGACATGGGGCTCGTGGCCCAGCGGTACACGCTGGATCTCATGGGCGCTGCGCAGCAACTCCAGATTCGGAGCTGGCCGCCGCAGGTCGCCACCTACTTCTCGAAAACGATTCCGTTTTCTTGGGAGGCGGGCCGGTGGTACACGATGAAGTTCGAGGCCCGCACGACGGGCAAGGCTGCCGTCCTGCGCGGCAAGGTGTGGCCGCGCGGTAAAGCTGAGCCGGAGGCGTGGACAATCGAAGCCACGCACGATGCGGGCAATCTTCAAGGTAGCCCCGGCTTCTTCGGCAACTCGAAAGACTCCGAGATCTCTATCGACAACGTGAGGGTGGAGGCGGTGCAATGACTCTGAGAATCGCATTCGTATTCGGGATAGGTCTCTTCACCAATGCCGCCGTCGCCGCCGACTGGGCCCAGTGGGGCGGCTCGCCGGTCCGCAACAACGTCTCTGCCGCGACGAACATCCCGGCGGAGTGGGCACCAGGCGACTTCGACCTCGACACGGGCGAATGGAAGCCCGAAACGAGCAAAAACGTGGCCTGGGTGGCGGCGCTCGGCAGCCAGAGCTACGGCAACCCGGTCGTCGCCGGTGGCAAGGCCTACGTCGGCACCAACAACGGCAAGGGCTGGCTGAAGCGGTATCCTCCCGCCGTCGATCTCGGCTGCCTGCTCGCCTTCGACGACCGCGACGGCTCGTTCCTCTGGCAGGATTCGAGCGAGAAGCTTCCCACCGGCCGCGTGCACGACTGGCCGCTTCAGGGCATCTGCTGTGCGCCGCTCGTGGAGGGAGACCGCCTGTGGTACGTGACGAGCCGCGGCGAGGTGAAGTGCCTCGACACCGCCGGCTTCCACGACGGCGAGAACGACGGCCCCTTCACGGGCGAGAAGGTCGCGGAGAAAGACGAGGCCGACGTCGTCTGGGTGCTCGACATGATGAAGCAGCTCGGTGTGTCGCAGCACAACATGTGCTCGTGCAGCGTGACGAGCGCCGGCGACTTGCTCTTCGTGAACACGAGCAACGGCGTGGACGAAGGGCACATCAACCTTCCCAACGCCGATGCCCCGAGCTTTCTGTGCATCGACAAGCGCGACGGGAACGTACTGTGGGCCGACAATACGCCCGGCGCCAACGTGCTGCACGGCCAATGGTCGAGCCCAGCCTATGCGGAGCTCGGCGGCGTGCCGCAGGTGCTGTTTGGCGGCGGCGACGGCTGGCTGTATGCCTTCGACGCCCGCGGCGACAACGGCCGGGCCAAGAAGCTCTGGGAGTTCGACTGCAATCCCAAGGAGTCGAAATACACGCTCGGCGGCCGGGCCGACCGCAACCACATCATCGGCACGCCGGTGGCTCACGAAGGGCTCGTGTATGTGGCCGTCGGCGAGGATCCTGAGCACGGCGAGGGTGTGGGCCACTTGTGGTGCATCGATCCCACGAAGCGGGGCGACGTGTCGAGCGAACTGGCCATCAACCTGAAAGATCCGAACACGCCCCTGCCCCGCCGCCGCGAGCAGGCGGTGATCAAGGAGCAGGGGGAGGTGGCCCGGCCCAATCCGAACTCGGCCGCCGTATGGCACTATCCGGGCTTCGATGCCGATGGAAACGGCAAGCTCGACTTCGAGGAGACGATGCACCGCACCTGCGGCACGGTGGCGATTGACCAGGGGCTGCTCTTTGTGGCCGATTTCAGTGGCCTCTTCCATTGTCTCGACGTGAAGACCGGCAAGCCGTACTGGACCCACGACATGCTCGCCGCCAGCTGGGGCTCACCGCTGATCGTGGACGGCAAGGTGTATATCGGCGACGAGGATGGCGACATCACAGTGTTCAAGCTCGCGCCCGAAAAGGAGATGCTGGCGGAGATCAACATGGGCAACAGCGTCTACTCGACGCCGATCGTGGCCGGTGACACGCTCTACATCGCCAACAAGAGCCATCTGTTCGCGATCCGGGCCGGGGCCACTCCCGTCGGGGTGAAGTGAGATGCGTTGGTGTGCAGGGCCTTGGATCGGAGTGATCCTCCTCGCAGCCTGGTGCCACGCCGAGGAGCCGGCGTCGGCATTTCGTGTCAGGCCCTACCTGCAGAATCCGGCCGCCGACGCGATGACCGTCCGCTGGTTGACCAACGACGACGCGCCGGGGACGCTGCGCGTCGCGGGCCGGGAGTTCACGTCCGCACCGGTGCTGTGCCTCGAGCTCGCCTACCAGCCGAACGAAGCCCGCGACGACCGGCTTGGCAGTGCCCCCTTCCTGCACTCCGTGCGCGTGACCGGACTCGAGCCCGCGACGAGTTATCCCTATGCCGTTGAGCAGGGTGATGAAACCAGAAAGGCGATCCTCACAACGGCACCCAAACCCGGCGACGTCGGGCCGGGCGGCGGTGTGCGGCTGTTTTTCTATGCCGACTGCGAATCACAGCCCGAGTCGCGCGGCTCGCGCGTGGCATGGCCGCCGTCGCCGTCGCTGCCGGGAGGGCCGAGGCCAGGCTGGGTGGAGGGCCGCTATCCCGCCGACGAGACGACGGGCTACCGGATGAACCTCGCGCTCATCGCCGCCCGGGCCGCCGAGAGCTTGCGGGCCAAAAACCCCGTACTCGTGAGCGTCGTGGGCGATCTCGTGGAGAGCGGCGGCGAGCAGCGCGACTGGGACGAGTTTTGGCGACACAATGCCGGCGACTTCGGCACGCTCGCCTCACGGGTGCCGATCGTGGCCGCCTTGGGGAATCACGAACTCTTCGGTGGGCCGCCATCCGACGACCCGAAGAAGGACCTCGGCGGCTACTCCGGCCGGGCGACGCTCGTGGGCGCGATGAAGTTTCTCACCTACTTCGACCATCCCACGAACGGGGCCGCCGATGAACGCCACGAGGAACGGTATCACCGAGTCGACTTCGGCCCCGTCACCCTGCTCACGCTGGACACGACCAACGGCGGCGGCGACGACGGGCCGGACGATACGAACCACGATCTCGACCGCGCCGACGCATCCCACGTCCCTGACTACGCCCCGGGGTCGGAGCAGTACGCGTGGCTCGAGCGCCAGTTGTCCGACGCGCGCGCCGAGGGCCGAATCATTCTCGTGCAGTTTCACCATGCGCCCTACTCGTCCGGCCCACACGGACTCCCCCCCGGAGATGGCCTCGGGGAGAATCCCCAGTCGGGCCGGCCATTGCGGGTCTTCGCGGATCTCTTCCGGACGCACGGCGTCCGCGTTGTGTTCTCCGGGCACGACGAGATGTACGAACACTCGATCGTGGACGGGATCCACTACTACGACGTCGGCATCGGGGGCGATGCCCTGCGGGGTCCCGAGGCCGGCGCGAACAACGGGCGGCAGGTCTTCCTGGCGCACGATCACGCGCCCGAGCGATGGACCGGCGACGTGCTCGAATCCGGTGGCAAGCACTATGGCCACGTGGAGGTCGATGTGACGCGCGCGGCCCCTGGGCCGGGAGTGACGGTCACGATTCGGCCCGTCCATGTGTTTCCCGTGCTCGATCCGGACAATCCCGGTACCATCGTCACCTGGGAACGTCGCGAATACGACGACGTGGTGACCTTCGACGCTGCCATCAAGGAGCCCCCACGATGAATCTGCCCGTCCTCGTCCTCGTGCTCGTCGTGTCTGCCTGGGCCACGTGCCTGACCGCCGCAGAGCCGACGCCACCGCGCGAGATGGTGCTGGGGGCGAAACGGATCGCGATTCTCGGCGACTCAATCACGTACGGCGGCGGCTGGGTCGTGCCGTTCATCGCCTGGCTCGAATCTGAGGGCTGGACGGGCGATGTGATCAACATGGGGCTCTCGAGCGAGACGGTGTCGGGGCTCTCCGAGGAGGGCCACGCCGGCGGGAAGTTTCCGCGGCCCGACTTGCACGAACGTCTCGATCGTGTCCTCCGTGTGGGCCGTCCCGACCTCGTGATCGCCTGCTACGGCATGAACTGCGGCATCTACCAGCCGCTCGACGAGGCGCGGTTTGCGAAGTTCAAGGATGGGATGCAGCGGTTGCACGACGCGGTCGAAAAGACGGGCGCAAAGATCATCCATCTCACGCCGCCCGTCTACGACCAGCGGCCCGACCAGGACGGGCCTGCCGGGAAGGTCGATTACGACGCCTTACTCGACGCCTATTCGAAGTGGCTGCTCTCGAAGCGGGCCGACGGGTGGATTGTGGTGGACACCCACGGGCCGATGAAAGAGATGCTCGAGGCGGCCCGTGCCAAGGATCCAGCCGCGGTCTTCGCCCCCGACGCGGTCCACCCCAACGAGGCAGGCCACTGGGCCTTCACCCGCGGGCTCCTCACGTGGCTCGGCGCGCGCACCGCCGCCGCGAAGGAGACGCCGGAGCACTTCGCCGCCTTCGTGCCAGACGTGAAGCGGCGCATGGAGGTTCTCCGCGACGCATATCTCACGTCCGCCGGCCACCAGCGGCCCGGCGTCGCAACTGGCCTGCCGCTCGGCGAGGCCGAGGCCAAGGCCCGCGAGCTCACCGAATCGATCCGCTCGCGGCGCTACCACCTGATGGGCGGCCAGACCGGCAACGGCCCTGAGTGGAAAAGTCCAATCCAGTGGCCGCAGCCGCGGGTCGTCGATTCGGGCCCGGCTCCGCAGTCCCCGGCCCCGGTGCCGTCCGATGCGATCGTGCTCTTCGCCGGCAAGGATCTCGCTGCCTGGAGCAACGGTGAAAACTGGCAGGTGGCCGACGGCATCGCCACGGTCGGCAAGGGAGACATCCTCACGAAGCAGGGCTTTGGCGACTGCCAGTTCCACGTGGAGTTTCGCACGGCCGCCGACACGCAGGGCAAGGGGCAGCAGCGCAGCAACTCCGGCGTGTTCTTCCAAGACAAGTACGAGATCCAGATTCTCGATTCCTTCCAGGACGGCACCGACCAGCCCGTGACCTACTTCGACGGCCAGTGCGGCGCCCTCTACAAGCAGCAGCCCCCCGCCGTGAATGCCTGCCGCAAGCCTGGCGAATGGCAGACCTACGACATCCTGTTCACCCGGCCGCGGTTCAAGGCCGACGGGTCGCTCGAGAAGCCCGGCCGGATCAGCGTGCTCCAGAACGGCGTGGCGATCCACTCCGACACGGTGATCAAGGGCGACACGTTCTTCCATGCCCCGCCGAGCTACACGGCACACCCCGACGCCCTCCCGATCCGCCTCCAGGACCACGGCAACCCGGTGCAGTTCCGCTCGATCTGGGTCCGCCCCTTCGAGCCCCTCGTCCCGACGCTCAAAAAGTAAGACAGGCTTCCCACCTCCTAGCCCATGTGGGGCAAGCGTCCCGCTTGCCAGGCGTCGTCGAACGGCAGGGCAGCTGATCACCACCCGCAATCGGAGCCGGCGAAAGTTCCTAACGCCTACCAACTCGGCAAGGCGAGGGGTTGCCCCTACCGTTGAGACGGCGTATTTGACCAGCGCAGCCATGGATGGCGCAGCGCAGGCAAATCCGAGTGAGCCGAAGCCTGGAGGGCGGAGGCGAACGTCCGGCGAGACGGTACGCGGTAACCCCGAGCCGGCTTGGGCGAGTTCGGGCATGACAGGCTGAAGCCTGTCCTACGTCGCGAGTTCGGCGCGGATGGCGGCGAGTTCGGTCGGTGGGTCGTTGTCGGCGCGGGCGAGCTTGCCGGCCTTCGCGAACCAGTAGCGGGAGTTACCGCGGTCGCCCTCGATGGCGTGGAGCACGGCGTGGATCCAGCAGGCTGTCGTATCGGCCTCGTCCTCTTGCACGATGCCATGCGCCTCGTCCCAGCGGCCAGCCTCGGCGGCGTCGAGCGCCGCGAGCAGGTCGGCCTTCGTCATGGGGAGATGAACGCGAGCGTCGGTTCGGAGGCGTACACGACCGGGTCCTTCTTGCGCCAGCCGGCGGCCACCCAGCCGTCCTTCCGGGCCACGAACTGCTCCATCGGCAGCGGCCCCGCGCCGGCGAGCTGGCCCGGCATCTTCAAGGGCTCGACGTCCACCACTTCCTTGAACACCTTGCCGAATCGTTTCTGGAGAATCCGCCGCAGCGATGTCTGGGCCACGGTCAGCTTCTCGCCGCCGCCAGGCACGAATCCGGGCGGGTAGATCTGCACGTCGCCGTCACGGACGAGCCGGATCTTGCCGTCGGCGGGCTCGATCCGGTAGGCGGCCCAGATATCCATCGCCGGGAACTCACGGTCGCCCGAGGTGAACCTCGTGCCGCGGACCGTCATCTTCACACGGGAGTCGTCGGCGTCAAGTTCCACGGGCTTCCGCTTCGCGAACGTGATCGACCACGGAGCCTGGTCGGGATCGTTGCCGAGCGACTCGGGCAGCGTGCCGTTATTCTTCTTGATCTGCTCCTCGACGAACTGCTGCGTGATCGTCCGGCCGCCGAGCGTGATCTCAGCGGCATTGTTGACGAGCGTTTCATGAATCCGCGCGGCCATCACGGCGTCGGGATCGACGGCCGGTGGCGGCGTGAAGGCCGCGATCTGGTCGGTGAGCGCCTTGCGGGCCACCACGGAGAGCCTGGAATCGCTCGTATTGAGATGGAGCATCTCGGGATACCAGCCGCGGTCCATGAGCGGCCGGCGAAACTTCGCCTGATAGTCGGACTGGGCCTGGGCGATCGCGCCGGCCGTCTGCGAGTCGAACTGCTGCCGCACCCGCTCGCGGGCTTTCTGCTCGGAGATCGCCTCCGCCTTGGGCCGCATCTCGGCGATCTTTCGGCTGGCGATCTTGCGAATCAGGTTCTGGCCGAAGCGCTTGCTGACGCCGATGCCTGCCGTGCGCGTGCTCGTCGATGCATGGGCCTCGACGGGCAGGGCGCTCACTCGCTCATCGTCGATCATGATCCGCTTGCGGGCGTCGACCTTCGTCGTGCCATGGGTACGCACGGTGACCGGCCCCTGCGAGCCGCGGGTGTCGGAATGGTTGGTGGCGTCGAGCGCGATGTCCACGATCGCCTGGTCGAGCGCCGGCACGAAGTCGAGGAGCACGAGGCCCGTGGTGTGGCCGGTGCCCCGAATGCGGGTGCCGAGCACCGTGTCGCTGATCGGAGCCCGTTCGTCGACCACGCGATTGACCGCCGACCCGAGCAGGCTCTCATCGATGTCGAGGTAGAGGTTCGGCCGATCGACGGCGCTCCGCACGCGGGCCACCACGCCCGGCGCCTGGCCGGAATCGGCGAGCTTGGCGAGCAGGGGACCGACCGGATCAAGGGCCTCGGTCGTGCCTGCCGCCGCACCCGCCGCCACGGCGGCGGCGAGTTTGTCGAGCCGCTGGGCATAGGCGGCCTGGGCTTCCGGACTTTTGGCAGCTTCCGCGGCCTCCGCATAGGCCGTCACTGCTCGCCGCACGGTGGCGAACTGGTGCATCTCGAGGCCGTTCTCGCCGGCGTCGAGCAGTTTCTGGAGGCGGCGAAGCGTGGCCGGATCAGCGTTCGATCCGCTCGCTGCCTGGGCTTCGAGCGCCGGCCAGTCGAGATACTTCTTCCAGTCGGCCCCACTCGGGCTGCGGGCCAAGAGCCGGTCGAGCGGCCCGAGAGCCGACCGCAGTTTGGCGGCCGCGGTCGCAAGGCCCCCCTCGGAGACTGGCCGGAATGCTTCGGGCGAACCGAGCGGATTGGCAGCCAAGGTCGCGAGATCGCCAGCTGCAGCCACCCCGGTCGCCGACGCGGTCACGAAGGCCCCGATGATCCATGCAGCCAGGGCTGCCGAGCGACTGCGGCTGAAGAAAAACAACGCCATGACGGGAGTGCCTGTCTGTGGGGGCCGCGAAGGCCAGAAGCGAAGTGTCCAGAGGGACCGGGAGTCTAGCCCGCTGAGCGACTTTCCCTCCACAGCAGCCTCTCGCACCCCCACATCCCCCCTTCTGCGGCTGATTTCAAGATTTTTTGCCGCTCCCGACGCAAGCGATTGCCCGCCGCAGACTTCCGCCATCTCCCCTAGGCCGTAAGTCGAGCAAAGTCTGTGTCGCAAGCATTCTTTTTACAGAGCCCCCTGCTTGCCAGGCGCCGCCCTGTCCATCACAACGCGGCTCTGGCCCATCACCCACGGAAAGGGAAATCACCATGGTCGCACGTCGCGCTCGCACACTCCTCGCCACCCCAGTCGGATTGTCCCTCGGAGTGGCTCTGTCAGCCGGCATCGTCGCCGCCGTCGTCATCGAACTCTGCGCCACTCCCGCCCTGGGCGCCACGCCCACACCGCCCTCGATGCAGCGCGGCGTAGGCACGGCCATCGAGCGCATGGACGACTACGGCGCCGCCACCGAGGCTGCCAAGGCAGCCGGCGCGATGCTTATCGTCTCCATCGAACCGACGACGGACAGCCCGACCGACATCGCCGGCGCTCGGCTCGAGCGGGCTGACGTCCAGCAACGCTTCGCCACGAGTGGCACACCCTGGGTTTTCTGCCGGCTCGGCATGGACGCCGGCGGAGCGGCCCTCGCCGGTGATCCGAGCCTTGCGGAAATGCGGCGCGGGCCGGGTGTGTTCGTCGTCGACCACACGGCCGGAGCGTACGCCGGCCGAATCGTTTCGATCCTCCCGCGCACCTCGGGCAAGTATTACTCGTTCAGCCCCTCGCACATCGACGAACTGGCGTCGCTCCCGCAGGCCTCACTCACGCAGCGCTCGCTGATCCTCGCCGTCCGCATCCACCCCGAAAACCCGCAGAGCACGAACGGCACCTGCGACCCCTCGCTCTGCTCCGCGGCCGAAGCCCACTCGCAGCACCAGGCGAGCATTCGCCGCCAGGGTCATCACGGCTGGGATGCCCGGTCGCAGCGGATCGCCGCCGGCCGGGGCGGCGCCTCGGAAGTGTGTGCCGAAAGCTGGCCGGGCCAAGACCTCCTCGACTCGTGCGTCGACTGCGTGGCCAGCTGGCGGCAGTCGAGCGGCCACTGGAACGCCGTCCGGAGCCCACAAGCCGCCTACGGCTACGACCTCCGCCGCGGCTCCAACGGCATCTGGTACGCGACGGGAATCTTCGTGAAGTAAGCCGGGCCCGGCCGGCCATGCCGTGGTCAAGACACGCCGACGCCCGCGCTACGGCACCGTCGCGGGGAGCACGAAGATCTTGCCGTCGCCCATGCGGCCGGTGCGGGCCACCGACACGATCCGCTCGACGACTTCATCGGCCCGGGCGTCGTCCACCCACACCTGGATCTGCACCTTCGGCAGGAAGGCGAGCGAGTATTCGCTGTCGCCATACTGGTCGAGATAGCTTTTCTGCCGGCCGTAGCCCTTCACTTCGCGCACCGTGCAGGCCTCGAGCGGGGCGAACTTCAAGGCCTCGAGCACCCGCTCGGCGACGAACGGCTTCACGATGGCGATGACTTCTTTCAACTAAAAAAGTTCTCACCATAGAGATTGAGCGATGGGCAGGTCGTGACGGTAATGTCGCCCTTGACCTTCGTCTGGCAGGCCAGCCGCATGGTGTCTTCGTTGCCGATATACGCCAGCGACACACCGAGCCTGGCCGCCTCGAGGATGCCCTTCTTGCTCGTGTTTTCCATCCCCTTGGTGACGAGCACCCGGCAGGAGCCGCAGGTGCCGAACCCATGGCAGTTGGCCACTTTGTGGATGCCCGGGTAGAGGGCGACGCCGGCCCGCAGGGCTTCCTTCCGCAGATTGGCCCCCTCGGGCACCTGGATTTCCTTCTTTTCGTTCGTGAAAGTGATGGTGGGCATCGGTTTCTCTCGATGGAACGGGGACGCGTGTCCGATACTGTAGCCAGCGCCGGGACGGCCTTCCACTGGAGCGGGAGCGAGGCAGATGGCGGACCTGACGAAATACCAGCAGTCGATCGTCAAAAACTACTACGACAACCTCGACACTGCCCTCCTCCAGCGGCTGGGGGAGCAGGTAACGGATCTCTACCTGGCAGAGGGGAAGAAGCGGGCGAAGCTCTGGGAGACGATCGAGAAGTCGCTCGCCAAACTTGGCGTGCCGAAGACCCGGATCGCCCGCGTGGTCGGCTCCGACGACGCCCGCCAACTCGCCACGCTCCTGCAGGAGCTTTTGGCGAAGGATTGACCGGCGGTTGGCCGTGCCCCATCCTGTGCGTTTCCGCTCTCCGGGAACCACGTGCGATGAGTGCCTCCGCGACGCCTGCAGCCGACCACGCCGCAATCCTCGAGTCGCTCCGCTGGAAGAAGTTTCCGGTGCTCGACGACGGCTTCGTGGCCCTCGTGGACTGCATGGGTGACGACGGCTCCGTCGTACAGGCCGCCCGCGTCAGCTATGGCGAAGGCACCCGCAAGGTGAGCGACGATCGGCAGCTCATTCGCTACCTGCTGCGGCACGCCCACACGACGCCGTTCGAGATGGCGGAGCTCAAGTTCGTCGTCAGGGTGCCGATGGACTGCTGGCGGCAATGGATCCGGCACCGCACGGCGAGCGTCAACGAATACTCCACCCGTTACTCGCTGGCGATCGACTCGATGCAGACGACCGCCGACGGCGAGTGGCGCACGCAGGCTACGAGCAACCGGCAGGGCTCGGCCGGCCTGCTCGACGCGGCAGCCGGCACGAAAATGACGGTGGCGGAGACGGAGCTCCAAGGACTCGCCCGCAAGGTCTACGAGGAGCGGCTCGAGGCGGGGATCGCGCGAGAGCAGGCCCGCAAGGATCTGCCCCTCTCCACCTACACCGAGGCCTACTGGAAGATCGACCTCCACAACCTGCTCCACTTTCTCGCGCTGCGGATGGACACCCACGCCCAGCTCGAGATCCGCCGCTACTCCGAGACGATCGGCAACGAGATCGTGAAGCCGCTCTTTCCGCTCGTGTGGGAGGCGTTCCTCGACTACCGCGTCGAGGCCATGCGGCTCACGAAACTCGATCGTGGTGTGATTGCGAGGCTCGTCGCGCAGAGCGGGGGCAAGGGAATGCCTGCGTCGCACGCAGACTTCCTGGCGGCACAAGATCCTTCATGGAACGGCCTCGAACGCTGCCGCGAGCGCGACGAGTGCCTCGACAAGCTCGTGTCCCTCGGTCTCGTTTCCCTGTAACCCCCGTTCGCCCATGCCTACGCCTGTCCTCGCTCCATCCACCGACCCGGCCATCAACGAGCTGCTGAAGCTCAATCAGCAGCTCCTCGACGCGATCGCGGCCGGCGACTGGGATGCCTACCGCAGCGTCGTTGCGGAAGACATCACCTGCTTCGAGCCCGAAACCGAAGGCCACCTCGTGCAGGGGCTCGCATTCCACGAGTTTTATTTCAAGCTCGGTGGCGGCAAGCCGCAGCCGCCGAAACACCTCACCACCACGATGGTGGCCCCGAAGGTGCGGCTCCTGGCCGAGGGTGCGGCGGTCGTGGCCTATGTGCGGCTCGTGCAGAAGCTCGATGCGGACGGCAAGCCGATCACGGTGTCGTCGGAAGAGACGCGGCTCTGGCAGAAAATCGCTGGCCGCTGGCAGCACGTCCACTTCCACAAGTCATAGCCACCAGTCAGACCGCCGATCGCAGCACGACATCGACCTCGCTGCCTGCGGCATGCACGCCGCCTCCGGCCGGAAGAGCGATGTAGGCATTCGCGCCCGCGAAGCCCCGCAGGTCGGAAGAGCCCGTCCACGGGAGCGGCGTTGCAATGAGCGCGTTCGGTGTGCCTTCCAGCCTGCACGGCAGGTAGACGGGCCGGTCGGCGGCCTCTTTCACAGGGGCCGTGAGCCGCGCGCTGGCCCGCGGCATGTGCCACGCATCGCGCGGCTGCCCGGCGAGGATCATCAGGGCCGGCCGCACGAAGAGTTCGAAACAGACGAGGCTGCTTGCCGGATTGCCCGGAAGGCCGAAGACGAGCGTCGACGCTGCGCCCTCGCGCCGCGCCACGCCAAACCACACCGGCTTGCCCGGCTTGTGTCGCACCTTGTGGAAAATTTTCTCGACGCCGCACCGCAGGAAGATGTCGGGGACGAGATCGAGATCACCGGCCGACACGCCGCCCGAGAGCAGGAGCACGTCGGCCGCGAGGCCCTGAGCCACGGCTGCCCGGATCGCCTCGGGCCTGTCGGCGGCGATGCCGAGCGGGATCGGCTCGGCGCCAAGCAGCCGCACGGCGGCGGTGAGCATCGGGCCGTTCGAGTTTCGCGTCTGGCCGAACGCGGGCACGGCGTCGGGCGGCACGAGTTCGCTGCCGGTGGAGAGAATCGCGACCCGCGGCCGACCCGCGGCCACGACGTGCGTAGCCCCGGCCTCCGCGGCCAGACCGATCTCCGCGGCGCCGAGCAGGCTGCCGGCCGGCAGCACCGCGTCTCCAGCGCGAAAGGCGACGCCCTGCCGTGCCACGTGCTGCCCCGGCCGGAATTTTCGATCGTCGAGGTTCACGCGGCTGCCGGCATGTGCGGTCGCTGCATCGTCGCAGGCACACTCCACGGGGATCACCGCATCAACGCCGGCGGGGATGGGAGCCCCGGTCATGATTCGAGCGCAGCAGCCGGGCCGGATCTCGAGCGCCGTCACGTCGCCAGCGGCGAGGTCCACCACCACGTCGAGCGCGACGACTCCGCCGAAGGCCACGGCAAGGTCGGCCGATCGTACTGCAAATCCATCCATCATCGCCCGATCCCAGGGAGGCGAATCGACGTCGGCGACGACGGGCTCCGCGAGCGCGAGGCCGCACGCGTCGAGTAGCCGCATCCGCCGTGGCGGCAACGGCCCGGCGGTCGCTTCGACCAGAGCGATCGCTTCGGCAAGCTCGATCATGCCGCCTTCACCGCCAGGAACGCACGGAGCAGGTCGTATCCCGCCGGCGTCAGGAAACTCTCGGGGTGAAACTGCACGCCGTAGACCGGGAGCGTCTTGTGGCGGATCGCCATGATCTCGCGCGAGCCGTCGGGGGCCGTCGACCAGGCATCGACCTCGAAGTCTCGTGGCAGCGTCGGCGGATTGATCACAAGGCTGTGATAGCGGGTGGCCTCGATCGGGCTTGCGAGCCCGGCGAACAGCCCGTGGCCAGAGTGCTCGATCGCGTCCACCTTGCCATGCATCAGCCGCTTGGCCCGCACGATCGTGCCGCCGAACACCTGCCCGATCGACTGGTGGCCGAGGCACACGCCAAGGATCGGCATTCGGCCTGCGAATCGGCGCACCGCGTCGCACGAGATGCCGGCCTCACTCGGCGTGCACGGCCCCGGCGAGATCACGAGATGGCTCGGGGCCTTGGCGGCGATCTCGTCGCCGGAGATCCGGTCGTTGCGATGCACCTCGAGCGGCAGGCTCGGCGCGATCTCGCCGATCCGCTGCACGAGGTTCCAGGTGAACGAGTCGTAGTTGTCGATGAGGAGGATCATGCGAGACCGCGATCATTCGAGAAGCGTGCTCGGGTGCCCCTCGCGGTCGACGAGCGGCATCACGTGTGGCTTGTAGATCTGGGTGTAGGCCTCGGCGAGGCGGTGGGCGTCGAGCGCCTCCTGCGAGGCCCAGTGCTCCACGAGCGTGAACCGACGCGGCTCGGCCGACGAGTGGTAGACGTCGAACTCGAGGCAGCCGGGCTCGGCACGGCTCTTCCGCATCGCCTGGGCGAGCAGGTCGCGAATCTTCGGCACGTCGGCCGGATCCTTGGCGGTGAGCAGAACGTTCAGGCAGATCATCGGCACCTCCTCGCCCTACTCTACCAGCACGATCGGCCCCGCGGAGCCACCTGCCGCTTCACCCTGCCTGCCCGCAACACGCCGGGCGAGCACGCGGACATAGGGCGGCAGGAATGAGGCCCGGTGAGCGAACGTGCCGACGCCGGCATCCGGCTGCGTGTGGTCGGGCTCGGAGACGTCTTCGATCACAAAGCCCGCTGCACAGATGCCGCCGAAGAGGGCGGCGAGCGAGTGGACGAATTCGTGCGTGCCCGGCTCCCGCAGCCGCGACGGAGGTTCAGGGGAAAGTGGATCGGGGTGCGTCACGGGAACGCGCAGGTCGTAGCGGCCGGCCGCGTTCGGCTCGATCGTCGCCTGGAGGCTCGTCGGAGACTTATGCTGACTGACGTAGCGGCCACCCGGCTTCGTCACGCGCGCGACCTCGCGAAACACACGCCCGACGTCCGGCACGTAACAGGTGCTGACCGGATGAATCACGACGTCGAAGGATCGGTGGGCGAGCATCGACAGGTCGTCGATCGAGCCCTGGAGAATCTCGATCTGGAGTTTCCGTTCCCGAGCCACCTGCCGGTCGAGGTCGAGCATCGCCGGCGAGAGATCGACGACCGTCACCTTCGCCCCGGCGGCTGCGTACAGCGGGCCATGTTTGCCGCCACCCGCTGCGAGGCAGAGCACGTGCAGCCCGTCGAGCCGTGCCGGGAGCCAGGGTCGGCCGGCCGATCCGGTCGCCCCACCGCTCCCGAGCCACCCGCGGGGATCGCCGAAGGCCTCGTCCACCGCCGGCCGCGCAAGGGCCGCTCCTCGCACCGCAAGCGCATCCCAGGCCCGCGCGTTTTGGTCGAGCACAGCCTCGCGCGACACGGGCGGCCGGCTCATCGCCGCCGCGCCTGCCGCACCGCGAGGCCGGCGAGCACGCCGCAGGTGAGGAGCGCGGCCGTGCCCGGCTCTGGCACGGCCGCAACCGGTTGGCTGAAGACTCGCGGCTCGGGAGGATACGGATCGCCCGACGTGTTTGCAAAGGCATACCAGCCGTTGCCCGTAAGCGATTCTGACGAGATGCCGAGTCCTGATGCGAGGAATGCGACGCCAGGCCATGCTTGCGAACTAGGATCGCTCGGCACATGCAGGAACAGTGCGGGGTACACTGAATAGTCCTCGGCCGACAGCATCTCGCGCACCACCTGCGTCCACCCATCGGCAGCCGGTAGTCCGACCTGGTCATACGCGAAGCTGTTGACCCCGATTCCGAGCCCGCCGCCGAAGTTCGAGGCATCGATCGCCAGCCTCGGGTCCGACCCGCTCGCGACGCTTGGCACTCCGGAGCCGGCGATCGATCCGGTGAGGGCAAACACCATGTCGGCCACCTTCCCCGCGCCGTTCCAGCGATATCCCCACGCGATCGTCGGCGGCGAGTCCGTGTCGCCGTTGAGACCGCCGAATTCAAGCACGAATGCTGCCTGATTCGTGCCGGAACCGGCCCAGAACAGGATGTCATCGAACGTGTCGATGTCGACCATGGCCGCAGTCAGCCGGGGCGTCGACACCAACGCGGCCAGCACCGTGATCCACACGGCCACTGTTCTTGCAGACATGAACTCCTCCTTCGTTTCGGATGCGCAGTTTCGACTACCGCGCCGCCACGTCGCGGCCGGCCCTCGTCACCAGTGCGATCAACACGCCCTGGTCGATCGTCTCGTGGAGAAACTCCACGTGCCCGTCGGCCAGACAGAAGCAGGCGCCCTCGGGATGATCGCTCCAGATCTCGTTGTTCTGCGTGACGTTGATCGGGTTAGTGTGCCACTGGTCGAAAATGTTCTGGCCATTAGCCCACTCGGGATTGAACATCGGCGATCCTGCGTCACGGCCCGTGCACTCCGCGATCACGATCGTGTGCGCGAGGCCGTCGATCACGTCGCGGGCCTCCGTCGGGCGTTCGTAGACCATCATCCCCAGGTGCTCGGGCAGCACGACGTCGGTCGGCAGACCAACGCCGTACATCCCGCCATAGTCCGTATAGGCGAGGTCGTCACGGGGATCCCAGCGACCGTTTCGGTTCCGGTCGCCGGTGGTATTGCCCAACCGCTTGGTGGTCGTCGTGCTCGGACAGAGGAACAGCGGCACCACGGTACCCGCGGCCTTGCTGTTCTCAGCACTGCGGTAGGAGAACCGAAAGTCGAAGATGTCGGCGACCGCCGTCTGCTCGATCCAGGGCAGAAGGTATACGTTCCAGGCGATCTGCCGCCTCGCCCCCGGGGTCGAACATTCGAGGCAACCGACCGGAAACCTACGCTTCGACGACTCGAAGCCATACAGACCGCAACCGATATTCCGCAAATTGTTGACGCAAGCAGTTCGCCGGGCAGCTTCCCGGGCCGCTTGGGCGGCCGGGAGCAAAAGGGCGACGAGCGCCGCCACGATCGCCACGACGACGAGCAACTCGACGAGCGTCATGCCACCGCGCAGCGGCGCCGCACCACGATGAAAAACCCGCGAATGCATGCGCGCCACCGCGGCCCGGGCAGATCGCGACCCGACTACGCGCACACGCCTGCATGTGAGGGCGCGCCCGGAGCCGACCGACCGCTCGAAGCCGTGATTCTGAAAACTGCCGAACGTCCGACTGCGGCGGATCGCTCCGCAGCACCCGTGCCTGCCGCCCCGCCCTCGCGAGGAAAGCCTGCTCAGCGACTTTGGTAGGTCTTCTGACTCCCAGGCTCGGCCGGCTGCATGCCTTCTCGCGGAGGCCGCATCGCAATGCGGTTCGCAATGGCTTCGAAACAGCCGACCTCGGCGCCTGGTCACAGCGGCGGGGCCGTCCCGGAATCACACCGGTGTTCCCTGTTTGCCGGAGACGAGCAAGAGCTCACCCCGGCCACCAGAGTCGTGGCGGCAATGTATCGGGGGCCCCGCCCCTGTCAAGCAGAGCGTTCGCCGCGAGCCCGTGAGAAGCTGTGCCGGTCGCGCAAAGACGCAGGCCAAAAATGTGACGGTCGTAGGGCCTCGCGCCATACAGTTTGCGCGCGCGAAACCAGCGGCATTTCTTACCTGATACGCAGCCCTAAGTCGTGCCGGGAAAAATACTTGGAGACACTCAAGCCGCTTTCGTCCGTCCGCCGATAGCCCACTCTGTCCCCCGGGGCAATCACTGTGCCCGTCGGGCAACCAGGGGGCGGCAGTTACCTGCAAATGCTTCGAGTCACGGAATGGCTCGACAGGCCTGCCGCAGAAAAGTTCGTGGATCACAAGCCTCGGGGCGCAGAAGCCTCAAGACAAAAACGGAAGTCGACTTCCGGGTGTTCCACAAGCAAAGGAGATGTGGCTCGATGAAGCGTATGTTGTTCCTCGGTGCACTGGTTCTCGGTGTCACCGTTTGTAGCCAGTCTTTCGGTTTCGAGCTCCTTGATCGGATGCTCGGCCACAAGGGCTGTGCCTCGTGCTGTGAGCCCGGCTGCGATGCCGGCAATGGTTGCTGTGAGCCCGGCTGCGGTGCCGGCAACGGCTGTGCGGAGCCGGCCTGCGGTGCTGGCAATGGGTGTGCGGAACCGGCGTGCGACGCTGGTGCCGGTTGCTGCGAGCCGAGCTGCGGCGCTGCCTCTTGCTGCGGCACTCGCTGCCGGAAGAAGCACGACCTGTTCGGTGGTCTGAAGGGCCTGTTCGAAAAGTGCAAGCGGAAGCACCACGGCTGCTGCGATAGCTGCTGTGAGCCCGCCTGCGACGCTGGCAACGGCTGTGCGGAGCCCGCTTGCGGTGCTGGCAACGGTTGTGCGGAGCCCGCCTGCGGAGCCGGCAACGGCTGTGCGGAACCGGCCTGCGACGCTGGTGCTGGCTGCTGCGAGCCGAGCTGCGGTGCTGCCTCGTGCTGCGGCGTGCGGAAGAAGCACTGCCGTGGGACGCCGATTGCTGACCTTCTCCGCGCCATCCACAACGCGAAGAAGCGTTGCCACAAGGCGAGCTGCTGCGATAGCTGCTGCGGCGAGCCCGACTGCTCGGCCGGCAACGGCTGCTGCGAGCCTGGCTGCGGTGCCGGCAACGGCTGCTGCGAGCCGGCTTGCGGTGCGGTCGCCGCTCCGGTCGAGGCTGCGGCCCCGACGCCGGACGCGTCGGCTGCCAAGAAGACGACCGGCAAGGTCGTCGCGGTGAGCCGGACGGTTGCCACGAAGTAAGTAGTCAAGCGGTCGAAACGGAAGTTTCGTTGCCCGACTTCGGCCAGTGAGCTTCGCCCGGGGGGAAACCCCCGGGCGAAGTCATTTTTATAGACACCTAAAACACGGGCTTCACTGCGGTCCGTCAACTTACCTCAGCCGGCTTCGGGGGAGCGGCAAAAGTCGCCGCTGCGCGGTCTTTCAGATTCTCACTCCGGCCGCGGCGGCCCTCGTTCGGGAAGCGTTCGCCGACTCCCCCGAAGCCTCCCATCTCGTTTGAGGAGGCTCGGGGTTACCCCTACCGTTGAGACGGCGTATTTGACCAGCGGAGCCATGGATGGCGCAGCGCAGGCAAATCCGAGTGAGCCGAAGCCTGGAGGGCGGAGGCGAACGTCCGGCGAGACGGTACGGGGTAACCCCGAGCCGGATTGGGCGATCCAGGACAAGGCAGGCTGAAGCCTGTCCTACTCGCCGAGGATATCGGCGGGCGGGCCCGTACGGGTAATGCGGCCGGCGACGAGTTCGACCACCTGCGTGGCGGCGCGGCGGGCGAAGGCGTGGTCGTGCGTCACCACCACCATGGTCTGCCCAGCCCGGGCGAGCGACACGATCGTCTCCATGACCTCGGCCGACATCGCCGGGTCGAGGGCACTCGTCGGCTCGTCGAAGAGCATCACCCGGGGCCCGAGGGCCAGCGCCCGGGCGATCGCCACCCGCTGCTGCTGGCCGCCCGAGAGCGTCGCGGGGCGGGCGGCGGCGAACGCCGCCATGCCGACACGGGCGAGCTGAGCCTCGGCCATGCCGTGGGCCTCGGCCCGCGGCAGCCGGGAGACGACCCGCGGCCCGAGGGCCACGTTCTCAAGCACCGAGAGATGCGGAAACAGGTTGAACTGCTGAAACACCATGCCGACGTCGCGCCGCACCCGTTCGAGCAATCGCGCGGGGTGCGGGCCCGGCTGCATGCGGTGCTCGCCGATCGTCACCGTGCCGGTGTCGAAAGCCTCGAGGCCGTTCAAGCAGCGCAGGAGCGTGCTCTTGCCGCCTCCCGACGGACCGACGATCGCCGTCACCTCGCGCGCGCCGGCTCGCAGGCTCACGTCGGCGAGCACGCGAGTGCCGCCGCGGGCCTTCGATAATGCTACGATGTCGATCATGGGCGTTGCTCCTGCCCGGTCTCGAAGCGGCGGGAGAGGAGCGACAGGGGCCAACTCATCGCCAGGTAGAGGATCGCGGTGATCACGGCGAGCTCCACGATCCGGCCGGTCGAGAGGGCGAGCACGCTGTAGCGCTTCGTGAGCTCGATGACTGTGATCACGGAGCACACGCTCGTGTCCTTGAAAAGTGCGATGAAGTCGTTGGTGACGGGCGGCATCACGAGCCGTACGGCCTGGGGGACGATGACGTGCCGCAGGGCCTGCCATTTGGTCATCCCCAGCGCGAGGGCCGCCTCGAACTGGCCGAGTGGCACGGCCTTCAGCCCAGCACGGTAGATCTCCGATTCGTAGGCTGAGTAGTTGAGCGCGAGGCCGAGAACCGCTGCCACGAGCGCGGGCAGGGCGAGCCCGACCTTCGGCAAGAGGAAAAAGATCGCGTACAGCTGCAGCATGAGCGGCGTGCCCCGCACCACCTCCACGAAGCCCGTGAGGAGCGGCCGCAGCCAGGCCGGGCCGTAGAGCCTGCCGAGCGCCACGCCGAGCCCGGTGAGAATGGCCAGCGGAAACGATAGGCAGGCGAGCAACACCGTCATGCCCGCGGCGGAAAGGAGCAGCGGCAGCATTTCGGCCACGAGCTCACGGAGCGGGCGGCGCGGTGCGGCGGGGATCTCGGCCGCGTCGCGGAGGGCGAGGATCTGCTGTCGGCCGCCGAGATCCCAGCGGTCGTAGAGTGTCTTGAGGCGGCCGTCGGCGATGATCCGGCCGAGCGCCTCGTCGATCGCCGCGGAGAGCTGCGGCGTGTCACGGGCGGTGAGCACGGTGTAATAGCCGCCACCGAACGGCCGGCCTGCGGCCCGCAGGCCGGCGAAGCGGTCGGCATAGAAGTTGAAAATGCAGTCGTCCATGAGCGCGGCATCGAGCACACCGGCCTGCACCTGCTCGAGCGAGTCGATCGTGCCGTCGTAGCCGATCACGTCGACCTCGAACTCGGGGTGCGATCGCAGGTATGCCTCGGCAGCCGAGCCCGTGAGCACGCCCACCCGCCAGCGGCCGGCGGGCCCGGCAGTCGCGAGCTGCGCGACGGTTTCGGGCGGCCCGTCGCGCCGCGCGATCAGTTGCAGCCCATAGGCGAAGTAGGGCCGCGAACAGCGGTAATCACGCCGGCGTTCCGGCAACAGCTCGATGCCGTTGATGACGCAGTCGGCCGGGTGGCCCAGGAGCAACGGGAGCCGATCCCACTGACCCTGCTGAAACCTGGCCTTCACGCCGAGCTCGGCGGCGATCAGCTCGGCCAGATCGACCTCGAAGCCCGTGAGCCGCTGCGGCGCGTCGGGATCGGGAAACACGTGCGGCCCCCCGCCCTCCTGGTCGGCCGCCCAGATGAGTTCGCCGCGGGCCACGACAGCGGCCAACTCCCCGCCTTCGAGGCCGCTGTGGGCGCTCATGCCGATCACCGCCGGCACGAGCATGCAGAGCACCCATGAAGCAGGCCGCTCGCATCCCCGACACCTGGCCGGTACGCTCGATCGGATGCTGTCAGCCGAATCCAGGATCATTTACGACTTCGGTGCAGGGAATGGTGCCGATCTTCCGTACTACCTGCTGAAGGCCGATCGGGTCATCGCGGTCGAGGCCAACCCGGTCCACTGCGACGAGATTCGCTCGCATCTGGCCGAACCATTGACCTCCGGCCGACTGGTCGTCGTCAACGCGGTGCTCGACGTGGCACCAGGCTCGCGCGACGTGCCTTTTTATATCCACAAGACGCGGCCATGGCTGAGCCAGTATCCCCGGCCCGCCGCCGAGCAGTTCGCCGCTTTCACCGAGACGCTCCTGCCCGCACGAAACGTCGTGGACGTGATTCGCGAACATGGTGCACCACACTATGTGAAGATCGATCTGGAGCACTTCGACCACGTCATCCTGCGCGGCTTGTTCGAGCAGGGTATCCGTCCTCCCTACATCTCCGCCGAAGCACACACGGTCGAGGTGTTCGCGATCCTGCTCGCGCTGGGTGGCTACCAGTCGTTCAAGCTCGTCGATGGAGCGATGGTGCGGAGTCGATACGTCGATCGGACGATCACGACGACCACGGGAGCGACCAAGCACTCGTTCGCCCATGCCTCCGCCGGCCCTTTCGGCGACGACATCGATGGGCCGTGGATGACGCCGAATTCCTTCCTGCGGCTGTTGGGGTATGCGGGCCTGGGCACGCGCAACAGTTACAAGGACATCCACGCGAGTCGTGTCGACCCGGCCGATCCCAACCACTCCCCACAGCCGCACTTTCACATCACGGTCGATTTCTGAGTTCATGTCTCGCTGCGCAGGCGACCGAGTCCGGTGACCGGATCGGCGAGTGTGCCGCGAGCCGCCGCTGCCGCGCCGGCGAGTTCGTCGCCCCGAGCCACGAACCGCGCTGTGGCGTCGGCCGCCTGCGCGAAATCGGCGAGCAGGGGATCGACGAGCCGCGCCTTGGGCAGCCGGGCGACGAGCGCCGCAATGTCTCCTTCGAGGCCCATCCGCAGCCGTGCGAACACGAGCCACCGCAGGAAGAGCCCGAAGAAGATCACCCACACGAGTGCTTCTTCGAGAAACGCGAGCCCCTCGACGGGCTGGCCCGACCACAGCCGCCCGTAAAAAAAATTCCAGCCTGCCCGCACGAGCACCGCCACGAGCATGCCGGAGAACAGCACTTCGCACACCAGGCGGAGCACCGGGCTGTCGAGCCGCTCGCGGCGGCCGGCCACGATCGCGTCGATGCCCGTGGCGAGCCAGGCCGCGGTGCGCTCGAGCAGCGTGCCGACGGTGGACCGCACCTGTGCTTCGTCGAGCCGAGCCCGGCCAACGAGCGGCGGCTCGATGCGGGCCCGCGCGGCGAGCCCCACGAGAATGCTCCGCGACTGTTCGACATCGGCCTCCCCGAGCCCGAGCTCCTCGACCGTCTGCCAGGTGCCGTCGCCGACCGTGGCGACAGCTTGGCCGGCGAGCAACCGCCCGATCAGGCCTCCGCCGGCCGACTTCAGCCGCGGCCAGAACGACCAGATCGCCGCCACGACGTGCAGAAACATCGCGAACGGCCCACCGTGCCAGCGGTCGACGAGCTCGTCGGTGATCAGCCGTTGCCAGGCCGACCGACTCGCCCGGAGCCGCGCCTCGACCGCCGCCGCGAGGAGCGTCTCGAGCCGTGCCCGCTCGCGCGCCACGCCGGCTGCCAGATCAGCGACTGGCGCACGGACCGGCTCGAGTTCTCGCAGCGTTTGCCGTGCGACGTGGTCGGTGAGATCGACCGCCCCTGTGCGGCGCACGCGCCGGGCGGCACGGCCCACGAGTTCCTCGTCGATCGCGGTGACAAGTTCACGAAATCCCGCCTCGGCCTCGAGGCCGGCGGCCGAGCGGCGGGCGGCCTCCACGGCGTCGAGCCGGAAGATCCGCGGCACGTCGAACCCCTGCGCCTCAAGCTCGTGCTGCCAGTCGGGGCGGATGTCGGGATCGCGCGAGGCGTGCGTCTGCACGAAGAACAGCGGCCGGCCCGGGGCGAACGCGGCGAGCTCGCGGGCCACGATCCACGAACGGTATTTCTGCGCGGTCGACACGACGAGCAGCACGTCGCACGCAGGCACCACGGCCTCGAGCAGGTCGCGGTTGTGGTTGGAGTCGCTCGGCCGGGGCGGCCTATCGGCGGGAGCGGCCTCGTCGGACTGCGTGTCGGGATCGGGACAGTCGACGAGCACGATGTTGGCCACCGCGGGGGAATCGCTCCGCACCACGCGGGCCTGCATCCGATCGAGCGGGAGCCACGAGCAATCGACGTCGGTCGCCACCACGACGACAGGCGTGGTGGTGGTGGGCCGGGCCACGTCGCCGGCGGCGGTGACGGTGCCGCCGGCGAGCGCGTTCACGAGCGTGCTCTTGCCGGTGCCGGTGCCGCCGATCACGCCCACCACGAGCACGCGCGAGAGTTCGCGCCGGGCGCGGTCGAGCCGGGGCTCGATCTGCTCCCACGCCCCGCGCACCCGCTGCGCCGGCGGCCACTCGGGCAGCGAGCCGCTCCAGGCCCCGAGCGCTGCGACGAGCGCGTCGAAGGCCGCGTCATCGAAGCCCCCGCCGCGATCGGCGGGCGCCGGCGTGTCGTTCGCGGGGTCGGACGAGGCTGTCATGGGCTGGAAAACTCCCGTTGCAATTCGAGCAGGAGCCGCCGGGCCTCCGCCACCTCGGGCCGCGTTGCGGCCGCTGCGAGCCGGTCGATCTCCTCGACACTGTCGCCGAGCACGACATCGTGAAGCGTCTCGGCAAGCACGCGGGTGCGCTCAGCCGACCAGCCGGCGAACAGCCGCTCGAGCAGCGGCTTGAGTCCCGCCATCGTGAGGCCGAGCGCCCCCTCGCCCGCGAGCGTCGCGGCCGTGCCGACGACGACGTCGCCCACGTGGTGCACGAGCGTCGTGAGGCCGCCGGCCGTGGCCGCGGCGGCGGGCACGGCCGCGGCCCCGGCAAGGCCGAGGCCCACCGTGATCGCCGGCCGGGCCACCGCGCCCACGTTCAATCCCGCGACGATCCACCTGACCATCTCGGGACTCTCCTTGGCGAACCGGTCGAGCTCGCCGCGCACGAACGCCCGGTAGTCGTCCGACACGATCGGCAGCGCCGCGTGCCGGCGCTCGAGGTCGGCGAACCACGCGGCCCGGTCTCCACCGACGAGCGCATTGGAGAGGATCGCGCCGAGCCGCTTGTTGCTCCGGCCGGCATCCTCGAGCCGCTCCACGAAGTCGGCGAGCGCCTGCTTCAGGGCGGCGAGCTCACGGGTGGAGAAATCTTCGCGCCGCTCCGATTCGGAGCGGGCCAGCCCGATCGCGCGGGCCGCCCACTTCACGCCGCTGCCGGCGACGCGGTAGGCCTTGCTCACGGTGAGGTCGAAGCCGCTGCGTCGCGGCTCGAGCCACGCCCAAATCTCGTTCCACACCACCTCCCGCGGCGCCATCGGCAGCTCCACCCTCACGCGCGCCTCGTCGGCGAGCAGCCGCCGTGCCCGCTGCCACTCGAGGGCCGTCGCCTCGAACCCATCGAGCCAGGTGCCGGCCCCGGCCCGGGGATCGAGCACCACCTCGAGCGCGCCCCGCATCGCTTCGCGCTTGAGGCGGTCGAAGTCCTGCCCGGCGAGGGCGGCCGCGAGGTCGGCCGGCGCGGCGGGCTCCGGCTGCGCAACGCCTGCGGCAAGCTCGCGTACGGCTGCGCCGGCGGTAAGCTCGGGCACGGCGAAGAAGTCGATCCGCCCCGCCTCGGCCTGCGCGAAGTTGTGCGGGCAGGCATAGACGGCAAGAGGCGTGCTCCCCGTCTCGGCCGTGAACGTGGCGAGCCAGCCGCCGAGCCGCTCCCGCTGCCGGGGCCAGTCGACCATGTTGAACACCACGATCACACCCTTGCGGGCCTGGGCGGCGGCGCGGAAGAAGTCGCGCACCGCGGCGTCGTTGTATTTTTGCTGCGTGAGCACGGCGATCAGCACGTCGCACGCATTGCGGACGAACTCGGCGCGGTGCCAGTTCTCCCGCAGCGTGCCGTCGATGTCGGGCGTGTCGAGGAGGATCAGCCGCGGCGGCTGCCGGCCCGACGGGTCTTCGCGCCACACGAGCCGGTGCTCGTCGGCCGCGGCGAGCGCATCGGCATCGCTCATCCATGGCGTCGGCGTGAATCCCGGAAAGAGTTCACCGAGGTCGAGCGTGGCGGCAAGCCCCCGGGGCAGGCTCGCGACGGGATGAAGCGTGCGGGCAGCCTCCGCGACCGAGCGGCTCATCGAGGAGCCGACGAGCGAATTCGCGATCAGGCTCTTGCCGGTGTTCGTGCCGCCGCACACCGCGGCCACGAGCACGGGCTCGCGGGCCACCTGGCCGGCGAGCTTGCCGAACAACTGCCCGTGCCAGTCGGCTCCTTCGGGGTTGGCGGCGCCGAGCGGCCCGGCGAGCGGCTCGAGCGCGGCAAGGGCCCGGCAGAGCGCCGCGATATCTCCGGCCCAGGTCGCATACGTCGTGTTTCGCACGTGCTCGCCGCTCGCTTCCTCGTGCCCGGGGCGGCGGCGTTCATGCCGGCCCACGACGGCTGCCCGAAACTGCTCAGGGCGGGGCCATCTTGCCACGCAAGTGTGTCTTCCCTGGTTTCCACTCGCAAATCCGTCGGCCCGGCGTCACACACCGCGTATTTCCTGCACCTCGCACGTCGCTGGCATGAAGGCGATCTTGTCGCTCGCAGGGGCTGTTGCTATTCCCCCTCTCCAGATTCCCCAATTCCTCGTTCGGTTGCCATTCCCGATCTCGGGACGATCCATGGAACGCGTCACGAATCCGCATCTGTCTCCGCCCCGGCGGCTCCGCGGCTGCGTTGCATTCACGCTTGCGTTCCTGGTCGTGGTCTTCGTCGACTGTCTGGGCGGCGTCCGGCGGGCCAGTGCAGAGGAGGGACCGCTCGCACCGCTCGACATGTCGAGTCCGCGGGCCACGCTCCGGAGCTTTACCGCCACCATCGACCGCGTGGCGGCCAATTTCAAGGACCTCAATCGGCGCGGTGTCCGAGGGGAAAACGCGCGGCTCATCCAGCTGGGGCTGGGCTGCCTCGATCTGTCGGCCATACCTTCGTCGCTGGTGGAAACGGAGGGCCGCGAGGCGGCGGTCTGCCTCAAGGAAGTGCTCGACCGTATCCCGCTGCCGCCGCTCGACACACTGCCCGATGCTGCAGCCGTGAAGACCGCGGGGATCGATCGCTGGCGCTTGCCCAACACGGAGATCTCCCTCGTGCGGCTCACCACGGGGCCCCGCGCCGGCGACTTCGTCTTCTCCGACGACAGCGTGGCCCGCGCGGAGGAGTTTTTCGAGCGCGTCCGCCACGTGCCCTACCGCCCCGATGCGGGCAGCCCCGGCCTGTTCGACTCCTACGTGCAACTCGGCGGCTCGATGATCCCCGAAGCGCTCATCCGCCGGCTGCCTGCATGGGCCCACGCGATGGTCGGCGGCGAGACGGTCTGGCAGTGGATGGCCACGGTTCTGCTCGCGGCCGCGGCGGCGGTCGTGGTGGCGGCGGCGGCGCGGGTCCGTCTCCGCTCGGCCGGCGACAGGTTCGAGGTGGTGGAGCGTTTGTTATTACCCGCGGCGCTCGTCGCAATGGGTTTGCTGTTCGATTGGCTCTGCACCTGGCAGATCCGCCTCACCGGTGAAATCCTGGTGGCGGCCAAGTTGATCGCACGGTCGGTCATGCTCGTGGGGGTTGTGGGCGGCGTGCTCGACACCGCGGCCTGGGCCACCGAACGGTTTCTCGCCTGGCGACGGATGGGCGCCGACTCGATCGAGGGGCAGCTCGTGCGGCTTGCGAGCAATGTCGGCCGGTTTCTCGCCGTGGCATGGATTCTGATCGCCGCCGCCGACTCCTTCGGCGTGCCGGTGACGCCACTGGTCGCCGGGCTCGGCGCCGGCGGCCTCGCGATCGCGCTGGCCTCGCAGTACACGATGGAGAACCTGATCGCCGGGCTCGTGATCTTCGCCGACAAGCCGGTGCGGATCGGCGACGAGTGCCAATATGGTACGGTGCGCGGCCGCGTGGAGCGGATCGGCCTGCGCTCGACGCGCATCCGCGGCCTCGACCACACGGTGATCTCGATCCCGAACGCCGAGTTCGCGAAGTCGCAGCTCGTAAATTTCTCGAGCCGTGACCGGATCCCGCTGTCGATCACGCTCACGCTGCCCACGATGGGCGGACCGGCATCGCTGCGGCAGCGGCTCGATGCACTGCGCGAGCTCGCGGCCGCACACCCCGGCCTCGATCCAGCGGCCTCGAGCGTGACGCTCGGTGATCCGACCGGCGACGGCGTGACCGTCGAGATCGCGGCCGTGTGCCCGGGAGCCGACGAGCGCACGGCGCGGGAGTGCCGCGAGCGACTCCTGCTCGAGGCCCTCGCAGTGACCGGCGGGGCGGCTGCCATAGGCGACGCCGCCACGCCACGCCTCAAGGCCGCCTGAGCGCGGCGATGTCGCCGCCCCGGGTCGGATTCCGTGGCGCGCACACGCTCGCCGCTCGCTCTTCGTGCCCGGGGGGCGGCAGCGTTCATTGCCGCCCCGGAGCGGCTCCCGTACACTGCTCGGTGAGGAACGGCCTTCCGTACGCACGTACGCCCTCCCCGGTTTCCGCCCGCACATTCGCCCCGTCGTCCCCGCGGCACGCCCACGTACTGATCGAGCCATGATCGAACGCCGTCCCGTGTTCCCCGGTGTGATCGAGATCAACCACCAGGCGGGCTACCGCATCGGGTGCAACGTTTATCTCGTCTACGACGGCCTCGACTGGGCTCTCATCGACATCGGTTACGAGGAGAGTGTGGACGAGATCATCGAGCTCGTCCGGCAGCTGGATTTTCCCTTGGCCCAGTGCCGGGCGCTCGTGGCCACCCACGCCGACGTCGACCACATCCAGGGCCTCGCCAAGGCGAAGGCCATCCTCAAGGCGCCCGTGCTCGCCCATCCGCTCGCGGTCGAGTCGCTCGAATCGGGCGACAAGGTCAAGACGTTCGCCGAGATCGCCGCCCAAAACGTGCACCTCGAGATGCCGGTGGTGAAAGTCGACCGGGAGATCCGTGACGGCGACCTGATCGAGATTGGCCGGCAACGGCTCGAGGTCTGGCACACTCCCGGCCACACCGACAGCCAGTTGGCGTTTCGCCTCGGCAATCTCCTGCTCTCGGGCGACAACATTTATCGCGACGGCTCGGTGGGCGCGATCGATGCCCACCATGGTAGCGACATTCCCGCCTTCATCAGCTCGCTTGAGCGGATCGCCGCGAGCGATGTGGAATGGCTGCTGCCGAGCCACGGACCGATCTTCCGCAAAGACGACGACCTGCTCGCCCGCACGCTCGCCCGCCTGCGTGGCTATTTGAAGTTGGCCGACTTCGGCACGTGCGCCCCCGACTGGCCACTCACCGCAGAGTGGGACCGCGAGCTCGCCGAAGGCCGCCTGCCCGGGGCGGGGCCCGCGAAACCTGCGTCGACGGCACAGGCCGCGGGAAAGCCGTAACGGTTTTTCCGTAAAGACCGGTCGTGCCGGCGGCCGATACCACCCCTGGGTTCTGTTTTTCAGGGGGACAATCCGATGACACGGCACTTCGTTGCCGCCCTTGGCCTCGCGGCCGGGGCGATGCTGTTCGCCGCCACTCCGGCGCACGCACAGGCTCCAGGGCAGCAGGCCTACGGCCGCCAGTGGGGCTATTCGGCCGCCACGCCCGACTGGAATCGCTTCTACCACTATCCCTACGTGTGGTACCCGCAGAATTTCTACGCCGACGCCTACTACCAGAGCGCCAACGACCTCTACTACCGCTATCCGCAAGAGATGCGAGTGCCGGTCTACAACCGCCGCTGGCAGAACGACTACCCGAAGTCGCGCCGCTACCACCAAGGGCACCACTTCCACCTCGACGTGTTTTAGCGCTGAGTGTGTTGGAGCCGCGCCGGCTTCGGGCTCCCCATATCCCGTCGCCGGACGCTCGCTGCGCCCATCCTGGGCTCCACTCGCTCGGACCTGCCTGCGCTCCGGCATCCTGCCTGCGCTGGTCAGCTACGCCGGCGAGCGGGACACGGGGAGCCCGAAGCCTCCTCAACTCAATCAGGAGGGGGGAGGCTCGGGGTTGCCCCTACCGTTGAGACGGCGTATTTGACCAGCGGAGCCATGGATGGCGCAGCGCAGGCAAATCCGAGTGAGCCGGAGCCTGGAGGGCGAAGGCGAACGTCCGGCGAGACGGTACGGGGCAACCCCGAGCCGGCGCGCGCAACTCGAGACTACAATCCGCGCCCATGGCCACCCACCGACATCCGCCATTCACTGACGAGCGTGAAGCGGCGCGGTGGTGGCTCGCGAACGTGTATGCCGGCGACGACGCGGTGCAGCTCTCGCCGCGGGCCGTGGTCACCGGCATGGTGATCGGCGGCGTGATGTCGATCTCGAATCTCTACGTCGGCCTCAAGACGGGCTGGGGCCTCGGCGTCACGATCACGGCCTGCATCATCGCCTTCGCCGTGTTCCGATTTCTCGAATCGATCGTGCCCGCCTGGCGCGACCGGCCGTTCACGATTCTCGAAAACTACACGATGTCGAGCGCCGCCAGCGCCGCGGGTTACATGAGCAGTGCCGGCCTCGTGTCGGCGATTCCCGCGCTCACGCTCACCACGGGGCGGATGCTCGCCTGGTGGGAGATCGGCCTCTGGCTCGCCGCCCTCTCCATGCTCGGCGTGTTCATGGCGATTCCGCTCAAGCGGCAGCTGATCAACATCGACCAGCTCCCCTTCCCCTCCGGCATCGCCACGGCCGAGACGCTCGAGAGCATGCACAGCGACGGGGCCGAATCGGTGGCCAAGGCCCGGGCGCTCTTCGGGGCCGGCCTCGCGGGTGCGAGCGTCGCGGTGTGGCGCGACCTCGCGCCGCAGTTCAAGGCCGTCGCCTCGTGGGCGTTTCCGGCGGAGATCCCCTTCTGGCCCTCGGCCGCCGCCCGCGATCTGCTCACGAAATACACGCTCGGCATCGAGGGCTCGCTGATCATGGTGGCCGCCGGGGCGATCATGGGGATGCGGGTGGCGGCGTCGATGCTCGTGGGGTCAATCGTGTTCTATGGCGTGATCGGCCCGATCCTCGTCGAGCGCGGCATCGCCCAGCCGGGCTACCGCGGGATCGTCTCGTGGGTGCTCTGGCCGGCGACGGCGATGATGGTCGCCTCGGGGCTGTTGTCGTTCGCCTTCAAGTGGCGCACGGTGCTCCGCGCCTTCGGCGGGCTCTCGCGGCTCGTCGGCGGCGCGACGGAGAAGCCCGACGACCCGCTCGCGCACGTCGAGGTGCCGTCGTCGTGGTTCGTGACGGGCACGCTCGTGTCGGGGGCGGCGTGCGTGTTCCTCGGCCACTGGCTGTTCGGCATCACCTGGTGGATGGGCATCCTCGCCGTGCTCGTCACGTTTCTGCTCTCGATCGTGGCCGCGCGGGCCACCGGTGAGACCGACATCACCCCGATCGGCGCCATGGGCAAGATCACGCAGCTCGTCTACGGTGTGGTCGCGCCCACGAACATCACGACGAACCTGATGACGGCCTCGATCACGTCGGGGGCGGCCTCGCACGCGGCCGACCTGCTCACCGACCTGAAGAGTGGCTACCTGCTCGGCGGCAATCCCCGCAGTCAGACGATCTCACAGCTCTTCGGAGTGCTCGCCGGCACGCTCGCGAGCGTGCCGGCGTATCTGTTCGTGGTGCAGCGGAATCCGGAGCGGCTCGGCTCCGAAGCCCTGCCGGCACCGTCGGCCAAGGTGTGGGCGGGAGTGGCCGAACTGCTCGCCAAGGGCATCCACGCGCTGCCCGAGGGCGCGCTCGCGGCGATCGCCGTGGGAGCCCTGCTCGGAATCGCGCTCACGCTCCTCGAGGAGTTCGGGCCCGAGCGACTCCGCCCCTGGCTCCCCTCCACCACCGGGCTCGGCATCGCCGGCGTGATCCCCGCCTTCAATTCGATCGCCATGTTCGCAGGAGCTCTCGTCGCCTGGAGTTTCGCGAAGGCGAATCCGCGGGCCGCCGATCGCTTGATCGTGCCAGTCTCGAGCGGCCTGATCGCCGGAGAGTCGCTGATGGGGGTGGCGATCATCCTCGGGCTCGAGATCGCGAAGCTCCTGGGCGGCGGCTAGCGGTCACGCCGTGACGAGGCCGCAGAGGATCCGGGCGGCCTCGTCCACCTCGTCGAGGTCGATCCATTCGTCGGCCGTGTGGGCCTGGGCGATCGAGCCCGGGCCGAAGACGACGCTCGGCACGCCGGCTGCGGCGAAGATGCTGGCGTTGGTGCCGTAGCGGGCCGCGGTGCGGCGGCACTCGATGCCGATCGCGCGGCCGGCCAGTTCGATCGCTTCGGCACACCCGCCGCCGATCGCCTCCGGCAGCCCGGCACTCTCCACGAATGGCAGTTCGTGCTCGATCCGTGCGCCCGGCACGGCGGTGGCGATCCGCCGGATCAATTCCTCGCGGGCGTCGTGGGGCGATTCTCCGGGAACGAGCCGCCTGTCGATCTCGAGCACGACGAGATCGGGCACGAGATTCACGCCCGTGCCGCCCCGGATCGTGCCCACGCTCAGGGTCGGCGGTCCGCACGGCTGATCCGGCCGGCGGCGGAGGAGCTCGCGGGCCAACTCCTCGATCGCCAGGACGGCGCGGCCGGCCGGATAGATCGCATTGTCGCCGCGCTCGGGAAACGCGCTGTGGCAGGCACGGCCGTGGATCTTGATCCGCCAGCGCACGGCTCCCTTGTGCTGGGTGACGATGTCGAGCTCGGTCGGCTCGGCCACGATCCCTGCCGCGGGCCGGCCGCCTACGAGCTCACGGGCCGCGGTGTCGGTCGGCAGGTGCTCCGCCACCGGCTGAGTCCAGAGCCGCACGAGCGCCTTCGCCCCCGAAAATCCAAACTCCTCGTTGACCGTCGCTGAAAAAATGACGGTCTTCGTGCGCACGGTGCCCGGGGCCTGCAGCCGCGAGAGCGCCGCAAGCATCGCCGCCATGCCCCCCTTCACGTCGCATGCCCCACGGCCATACAGCCGGCCATCGCGCACGAGCGGCGCGAACGGATCGATGGTCATGCCGTCGGCCGGCACGGTGTCTTGATGGGCATCCCAGAGGATGACCGGTGCATCGGGCACCGTCGCCTCCAGACGCGCGATCACGTTGTCGCGGCCCGGCGCCACGGGCTGCCGTGCCCACGCCAGCCCGGCCGCCGAAAACCGCTGCACGAGGTGGTCGGTGACCCGGCCCTCGAGATACTCCGGGCCCGCCACCTCGCGGCCCATCGGATTGACGCTGGGGCGCCGGACGAGATCAGCGAGCGTGGCGACGTGGTCTGTCATGCGACGTTCACCGTACCAAACCGGGCCGTTTCTTTCCCGCTTCGCCGGCCGCGTGATACGATTTCAAGTACGTGTGCCCACCACCGACAGTTTTTCCAGGTGCCTCATGACCCGTGTCGCGTCTTTTGCCGTCGTCGCCACCCTGCTCGTCGCCACAGCCGGGATCGTGCAGGCCCAGTCGTCGGAAGACGAGAAGGCGATCCGCGCTGCCGGCAGTGCCTATCAAGAAGCGCTAGCCCGCGGCGACGGCAAGGCCCTCGCAGCCCTGTGGACGGCCGACGGCGACATCGTCGACGACCATGGCATGGTCACGAAAGGCCGCGACACGATGGCCCTCACGGCGGCCCCCGCCCCCGGAGCACCGCGGCCGGAGTTTCGCGTTCACGACACGAGCCTACGGTTTCTCACGCCCGACGTGGCGCTCGAAGACGGCATGATCGAAGTCGTGCTCCCGGGCTCGGCCACGCCGCAGGCCGGACGGTTTTCGGCCACGTGGGTCCGACAGGGCGGCGCGTGGAAGCTCGCGAGCCTGCGCGAGGGCCAGCTGCCTGCGGCGACGGGTGCCGCCCAGTTGGCCGATCTCGACTGGATGGTAGGCGACTGGACCGTCGTCGACAACGCTCCGGCCGATGCCAAGACGGCCCGGCCGACGATCGACGTGTCAGTCCGTTGGAATGCCGGCCGCACGTTCCTGCTCCGCGACATGAAGATCACACCCGCGGCGACGAGCGGTGCCGAGCCCCTGGCCCCGATGCAGGTCACCCAGCGGATCGGGTGGGACCCGCTCTCGCGGCAGATCCGCTCGTGGGTGTTCAGCGCCGACGGAGGCCACGGCGAGGCCTTTTGGAGCCGCGACGGCGGTTCGTGGATCGCCCGCACGACAGCCGTGCTCCCCGACGGCAGCCAGACCGCGTCGCTCAACGTCTACACGTATGACGGCAAGGACCGCTGCACGTGGCAGTCGTTCCACACGCACACCGGCGGTGAGCATCTGCCGCCGGTCAACATGACGATGATCCGCAAACCGGGGAGTGCCGCGAAATGAACACGCTTCTTCCATGCGTCGTGCTCAGCCTGCCGACGGTGGCCGCGCTGCTGCTAGCCCTCACGGCGATCACGCCCGAAGCCCTGGCCCAAGCGCCCGCTCCGCAGCCCGCTCCCGCTCCTGACGCCGCCGCCGCACCGCAGGACGATATCGCGAAGAAGGCCGAGATCCTGCGCAGCCCGCGCTGGCGCCGGGCCGTGTTCGAGCTCGGCGACTGGCTCGACACGCAGGAGATCTACCCGCCCAAGCAGGTGCAGAAGATCAAGAGCGACTTCAACCATCGCGTCGCGAAGATGTCGTCGTACGAACTCGAATACCTGCTCGAAGATCTCGAGACCAAGTTCAAGGTGATGGACTCGCCCGAGGCGAAAGACGCCCGCGCCTGGGTGGGGCAGTATCTCTCGGCGATGTCGGACCGGAAGCGCGACGAGGTGCTCAAGGACATTCCGAACGTCGTGAGCATGTCAGCAGGCGAGCTTTCTCAGGAGATCCAGAAGATCGAGACGAAGCGCCAGTCGCTGCAGCGGCAACAGGCCGCCTTCGACCAGGGCCGGCAGGAGCTCGTGCAGCAGGCTCAGGCCTCGCGGCAGCTCACGGCTCAGGCTGCGGCGGCCGCTGCCGCCCAGGCCAACAGCGCCCCGGCCTACTCGCCGTATCGCAGTCAGGGCGGCGGCAAGCCCCCGTTCTCCGACAGTAAGGGCAGTGGCATGTCGGTCGGCGTCGGCCCGTTTGGCGCCTACGTCAGCTTTTCCGTGGGAAACTTTTGACACGCAAAGCATCGGCATCCTGCCGATCTTTGCTTGGCGAACCTCCGTTCGCTCTTGAGGGCCGGGCCTCCAGCCCGGCGGCTGCACCGACGATGGTGCCTTAGAAGTAGCCCTCTCGCTTCTTCTTCTCCATCGAGCCGGCCTCGTCCTTGTCGATCAGCCGTCCCTGTCGCTCGCTCGTCTTCGTGAGCAGCATCTCCTCGATCACCTGCGGCACCGTCACGGCCGATGATTCGTGCGCCGCCGTGAGCGGATAGTCGCCCATCGTGCGAAATCGCACCCGCTTCACCATCGGCACCTCGCCGGACGCGAGCCGGAAGCGTTCGTCATCGACCATGATCAGCTGGTCTTCGCGCACCACCACCGGCCGCTCGGCGGCGAAGTAGAGCGGCACGAGCGGGATTTGTTCGCGGTGGATGTATTGCCAGATGTCGAGCTCCGTCCAGTTGGAGAGCGGGAACACGCGGATGTTCTCGCCACGGCTGATCCGCGTGTTGTAGAGATCCCAGAGCTCCGGCCGCTGGTTCTTCGGGTTCCACTGATGATTGGCATCGCGAAACGAAAACACGCGTTCCTTGGCCCGCGACTTCTCCTCGTCGCGCCGGCCGCCGCCGAGGGCGGCGTCGAAGCGGTAGGTGTCGAGGGCGTCGATGAGGGTATGCGTGTTCATCGTCGGTGTGTAGACGCTGCTCGGATAGTCGAACGGGTTCATGCCGGCCGCGAGCGCCTTCTCGTGCACGTGTACGATCAGCTTGAAGCCGTGCTCGGCGCAATAGCGGTCGCGAAACTCGATCATCTCCCGGAAGTTCCAGGTCGTGTCGATGTGCAAGAGCGCGAAGGGCACCGGCCCGGGCGCGAACGCCTTGCGGGCCACGTGCAGCATGCACATCGAGTCTTTGCCGATCGAATAGAGCAGCACCGGATTTTCGAAGGCGGCGGCGACCTCGCGGATCGTGTGGATCGCCTCGGCTTCGAGGGCGTCGAGATTGCGGAGCGAGTAGGACACGGGACGGAACGTACTGCCGGGGGGTGAACCGATGGGATAGCCAACCAGACCCGTCCCTGTCGAGTTCTTTCGGGGGCCGAACGGGCCCTTCTCGTCGGCGGCGGTCTAGGACTGTATAACTTTGTGGGTTGTGACGGCTCGGCCGATGGGCGTGGCCCCCCGGCCTTTTGCAGGTCGGACTTTGTGACAGATTTCACGAAGTCCGTTCCTACGGCCGATTTTCACACGTACGTGGTCTCCCGGAGCCGTTCCCGGGTGGTCACGGACGCCCTCCGATCGAGGTTCGAGCCCGCCATGGACGCCATCCTGCCGGTCTTGCTGTTCGTCGCGATCGCGGCCGCCGTTTCGGTGGGCCTGCTCGTGTTTGCGCAACTCGTCGGGCCGCGGCGTTCGGGAGCGGTCAAGGAGATGCCGTATGAGAGCGGCATGGACCCCGTCCACGACACCCGCCGCCGGTTCGACGTGCGGTTTCACCTCGTGGCGATCACGTTTCTCGTGTTCGACGTCGAACTCCTGTTTCTCTATCCGTGGGCCGTGGCGAGCCGCTCCCGAGCCGGGATCGACGCCGCCGTGGCCGACGGCCTGGTTTCTTCTCGCGGGCTCGTATTCACGGGGGCGATGGCGTTCATCGTACTGGTGATCGTGGGCTTCGCCTACGACTGGCGCAAGGGGGTGTTTCGATGGCGGTAGACAATGGTCCGAAGCTCGAACTTCCCGAAAACGTATTCGTCAGCAAGCTCGACGAACTGGCCAGTTGGTGCCGGAAAAACAGCCTCTGGCCGATGCCGTTCGCCACGGCCTGCTGCGGCATCGAGCTGATGGCCACGGGCGCCAGCAAGCACGATCTCGCCCGGTTCGGCGCCGAGGTGTTTCGGTTCAGCCCCCGCCAGTGCGACCTGATGATCGTGGCCGGCCGCGTGGTGATGAAGATGCTGCCGGTGCTCCAGCGGATTTGGCAGCAGATGCACGAGCCCAAGTGGTGCATCTCGATGGGTGCATGCGCGAGCACCGGCGGCGTGTTCGACACCTATGCCGTCGTGCAGGGCATCGACCGCTTCATCCCCGTCGACATGTACGTGCCCGGCTGCCCGCCGCGGCCCGAGCAGCTCATCCAGGCGATCATCGACCTTCAGGACAAGATCCAGCGCGAGGGCACAATCACGGGCCGCGAGTTCGACACGGCCGGCCGCCAGGCCCGCAAGCGGGCGCTGGTGGAGATCGCCGCGCCGCTTTCGCTCGACGCCTCCCGCAACCCTGTGCTCCAGCGCGAACTCGCAGCCGCCGCCGAACCCTCCGCCCGTTCCTGACTCCCGAGCCGCCTCACGCCCGTCTCATGCCCTTCACGCCTCCCGCCGTTGATGACGTCGTCGCCTCGCTCGCCGAGCGGTTTGGCGACATGCACCAGTCGGTCTTCCGCGGCCAGACGCGGGTCGAGGTCCGAGCCGTCGACGCCCGCGACGCGCTCCGGCTTCTCAAGCAACTTGGCTTCGACCTGCTCGTCGACGTCACGTGTGTCGACTATCTCGACTACAAGGGCGCGAAACACCGCTACGGCCTTGTGTATCTGCTCGCGAACACCGCCACGAACCAACGGCTCACCGTCCGCGTGTTCGTCGACGACCCCGATCCCGTGGTGCCGAGCGTCGTGCCGCTCTGGGAGGGCGCAAACTGGCTCGAGCGCGAAGTCTGGGATCTGTTCGGCATCCGCTTCGAGGGCCATCCCGACCTCCGCCGCCTCGTGATGCCCGAGGAATTCACCGCCCACCCGCTCCGCAAAGACTATCCGCTCCAGGGCCGCGGCGAACGCCACAACTTCCCCGTCATTACCCGGGACCACAGCTAACCCATGTCCATTGCCCCAGCCGAATTCGACGCGACCAGCCGCGGCGCCGCCGCCCGCGACGAAGATTATCTTTGGACGCTCAACTTCGGCCCGCAACACCCGGCCACGCACACGACGCTCCGTCTCGTGCTCAAGCTCGAAGGCGAGCGGGTGGTCGATGCGATGCCGGAGATGGGGTATCTCCATTCCGGCTTCGAGAAGATCGGCGAGCACCTCACGTTCAACCAATACGTGACGGTCACCGATCGGATGAACTACATCTCGCCGATCGCCAACAACGTGGCCTGGCACCATGCCGTCGAGGCCCTGCTCGGCCTGGAGCTCACGCCGCGGTGCAAATACATTCGCACGATCGTCGCCGAGCTCGCCCGGATCAGCGACCACCTGCTCTCCAACGGCGCCGTCGGCCTCGACACGGGGGCCTTCACCTTCTTCCTCTACGCCTTCTACCAGCGTGAGGTGATTTACGACATCTTCGAGACGCTCTGCGGCGCCCGGTTCACGAATTCCTACACCCGCGTCGGCGGCGTGTCGCAGGATTTCACGCCGCTCGTGATCGAGAAGATCCGGACCTTCGTGAAGACCTTCCCGAAAACGCTTGACGACATGGAGCGGCTGCTCACGCGCAACCGGATCTTCGTCGATCGCACGAGGGGCGTGGGCGTGCTCACCAAAGACGAGGCGATCAACCGCAGTGCCTCCGGCCCCGTGGCTCGGGCCAGCGGCGTGACTCGCGACCTGCGCAAAGACGAGCCCTACCTCGCCTACGCCGACCTCGACTTCAAGATCGCATGCGCCAGTGCCGGCGACTGCTACGCCCGGTATCTCGTGCGGATGCAGGAGATGCGGGAGAGCCTGAAGATCGTGGCCCAGGCCCTGGAGCACCTGCCGAGCGGCCCGGTGAACGTGGGCATCGACCAGCGGACGGCCTTGCCGACCAAGCAGCAGGTCTACTCGTCGATCGAGGGCACCATCTCGCACTTCGAGCTCTCGATGGCCAACCGCGGCTTCGAAGTGCCCTTCGAGGAGTCGTACGCGGCGATCGAGGCCCCGAACGGCGAGCTTGGTTTCTACATCGTGGGCGACGGCGACGACACGGCCTACCGGGCCCGCTGCCGGCCCCCCTCCGTGCTCCACTTCGCGTTGTTTCCATTTCTCATTCGCGGCCACACGCTCTCCGACGTCGTGGCCGTGCTCGGCAGCCTCAACATCATCGCTGCGGAGCTCGACCGATGATCGCCCAGCGAAAAGTCCTCACCGACGAGATGGTGGCGAAAATCGAGGCGCTCGCGCCGCGGTATCCGAATCGCCAGGCACTCACACTGCCCGCGCTGCACATCGTCAATGCCGAGCTGCGGCACGTGCCGCTCGAGGCTGTGGTCGAGATCGCCCAGGTGCTCGGCCTCGCGCCCGCCGAGGTGCAGGACACGCTCACCTTCTACCAGTTCTTCCACCAGGAGAAGCCGCACGGCAAGGTGCGGGCGTTCGTCTGCCGCTCGGTGTCGTGTGCGCTGCGCGGCGGCGACCACCTGCTCGAGCACCTCTGCCAAAAGAACGGCGTGGAGCCGTACGGCACGACGACCGACGGTGAGCTGACGATCGAGCCGGCCGAGTGCCTCGGCGCCTGCGACTTTGCTCCCTGCATCCTTGCCAATGACGATCTCCTCAAGAACATGACACCCGAGGCCGCCGAGGCCGAGCTCAAGAAGCCGCGTGCGAGGGCCACCTGACATGACGCCATTCAAGCCTGTCCTGCTCGAAGCCGTCGGCGTGCCCGACGGCTACTCCATCACGAGCTACAAGAGCCGCGGCGGCTACGCGCCGCTCGAGAAGATGCTCGCCGAGAAGCAGCCCGTCGATGTCGTCGAGATGGTGAAGTCGTCGGGCCTCCGTGGCCGCGGCGGGGCCGGCTTTTCCACCGGCCTCAAGTGGACGTTCCTGCCCAAGGATCACCCGGGGCCGATCTATCTCTGCGTGAACGCCGACGAGAGCGAGCCGGGAACGTTCAACAACCGGATCCTGATGGAGGACGACCCGCACCAGGTGATCGAGGGGATCATCCTCTCGTCGTATGCCACGCGGGCCTCCACGGCCTACATCTACCTGCGGTACGAATATCCCCACAGCTGGCATCGGCTCCAGGCCGCGATCGACGAGGCCTACGCGGCCGGCTACCTCGGGAAAAACATCCGCGGCACCAACTTCTCGCTCGACATTTACCTGCACCGTGGCGCGGCTGCCTACATCTGCGGGGAAGAGACGGGGCTCATTGAGAGCCTCGAAGGCAAGCGGGCCTGGCCGCGGATCAAGCCGCCGTTCCCGGCGATCGAAGGACTGTTTCGCAAGCCGACGGTCGTGAACAACATCGAAACGATGGCCTGTGTGGCCCAGATCGCCCGCCGCGGTGTTGACTGGTTCAAGTCGATCGGCGTGCCGGCCGATCCGGCGAATCCCCGCGATCCAGGCTCCTACGGCCCGAAGCTTTACTGCCTCTCAGGCCACGTCGAAAAGCCGGGCTGCTACGAGGCCCCGCTTGGCATCACGGCAAGGCAACTGATCGACGAGTTCGGCGGAGGCGTCTGGAAAGGCCGCAAGGCGAAGGCCGTGATCCCAGGCGGGATCTCGATGGGCCTGATGACCGAGAGCGAGCTCGACACGCCCCTCGACTTCGCCGGCCCGGGTAAGGTCGGCTGCCTCGGCCTCGGCACCGCGGCCGTGGTCGTGATCGATGATCAGACGAGCATCGTCGACTTCCTCCACAACTCCTGCCGGTTTTTTGCCCACGAGTCGTGCGGCCAGTGCACCCCCTGCCGCGAGGGCACGAGCTGGTCGCTGCGGATGCTCGAGCGGATCAAGGCCGGCAAGGGCCGGCTCAGGGATCTTGACCTTCTCCTCGAAATCGGCCAGACGATGGGCATGATGCCCGGCAGCACGATCTGCGGCCTGGCCGACGGCGCCGCCTGGCCGATCAAGAACGCGATCAAGAAGTTCCGCGGCGAGTTCGAGGATTACATCAAGCGGACCAATCCCTCGGGCTGGATGGTCACCGACCCCGTGCCCGCCCTGCAGATCGTCGGAGCCCACTGATGCCTGTCGTCATCGTCGACGGACAAGAGATCGAGATCGGGGCCGACGAGCGGCTCAACTGCATCGAAGCGGCGCGCCGCGCCGGCAAGGAGATCCCGCACTACTGCTGGCATCCCGGCCTCTCGGTCGTGGCCAGCTGCCGGATGTGCCTGATCGAAACGGGCAGCCGCGACGCCACCACCGGCAAGATCACGATGGTGCCGAAGCTCGTGCCGGGCTGCCAAACGCCCGTCAAGGATGGCACGGTGATCGTCACCGAGAGCCAGACGGTGATCGACAGCCGGGCCCGCGTCGAGGAGGCGCTCCTCATCGACCACCCGATCGATTGCCCGATCTGCGACAAGGCCGGCGAGTGCCTCCTGCAGGACTACCACTTCGAGCACGGCCAGGCCGAGCGGCGGGCCGATCTCCATCCCTTCACGAGCCGCAAGCGCGACGTCGGCCCCACAGTCACGCTGTTCGTCGATCGCTGCATCATGTGCACCCGCTGTGTGCGGTTCACCCGCGAGGTCAGCGGCACCGGTGAGCTGATGGTGACGAGCCGCGGCGCGAAGGAAGAGATCGACGTCTTTCCCGGTTTCCCGCTCGACAACAAGCTCGCCGGCAACGTGGTCGATCTCTGCCCGGTGGGCGCGCTCGGCGACAAGGACTTTCTCTATCAGCAGCGGGTCTGGTTTTTGAAGCGCGAGGCGAACGTCTGCGGCGGCTGCTCGGCCGGCTGCTCGATCCACACCGAGCACAACCAAGACACCGTCTACCGGCTCAAGCCCCGTGAGAATCCGCACACGAACAAATGGTGGATGTGCGACGACGGCCGCTACGGCTGGCACCACCTCCATGATCAGTCGCGGGTGCTCGCCGCAGGCCGCCGTCGCGACATGGCCACGAACGGCCACGGCACGCCCGCCGACGCCTTCGACGCGGTCGAATGGGCCGACGTGACGACACGGCTGCGGTCCGACCTCAAGGCTGCGGGACGGCTGGCTGTGGCCGTCTCGCCGATGCTCACGGTCGAAGAAGCCTGGATGCTCTGTGCGGTCGCCCGGTCGATCGACCCCGAGGCCTTCCTTGCCGTGGGCCACGTGCCCACGGTCGGTGCCGACGAGACCTTCCCTGGCGGCTTCACGATCCGCGCCGAAAAATGCCCCAACCGCAAGGGCGTGGAGGCCGTGGTCGCGCTCTTTGATCCCGCGAGCCGCTCCTGGGGCGACCTGCTCGCGCATGTCGAGGCCGGCAACGCCGACGCCGCCTGGATCACCGGCGGCTACCCGACTCCGTGGATCGACGACGCGACGGCTTCTCCCTTCGCGAACCTCGCGTGCGTGGTCGTGCAAGACCTCTTCGATTCGCCCCTCACGAAGCACGCTACGTGGCGGCTGCCCGCGGCAGGATTCGCCGAGCGAGCGGGTACCTGGGTCAACGTGGCCCACCGAGCGCAGAGTTTTGGCCAGGCGATCAAGCCGCCGGCCGGCGTCTGGCCGGAAGGGCGGCTATTCTGGAACATGCTCGGTCGCCGCGGTCTCTACGACCCCGTCGCGGTGCGGCAGCAGATCGCGGGCTCGTCGGCCTCGCTTGCGGCGCTCGCCGGTGAGATCCCGGCGCACGGTGTGGACCTCCGCGTGGGGCAGTTGGCATGAGCGACTACCTCCCCTCCCTCCCCACGATCGTGGCGCTCGTGAAGATCGGCCTCCTGGTCGGCGGCCTGATGACGGCCGCAGCCTACCTCGTGCTCGTCGAGCGCTGGATGGCGGCCTGGGTGCAGGATCGCAAAGGCCCCAATCGCGTCGGCATCCCGCTCACGAAAGTGCGGCTCTTCGGGCTCGGCCAGCCCCTCGCCGACGGCCTCAAGATCATCCTCAAGGAAGACTTTACGCCGCGGCATGTCGACAAGGTGCTCTACACGGCGGCGCCGCTGGTGATCCTCGCGGCGTCGCTGGCGATCTTCGCCGCCATCCCGTTCGGCAGCTCACTGCCCCCGATCCCCGCCCTCGGGCTCACCGGCGAGGAGCCGCTGCTCGTGGCGCCCGGGCTCGACGTGGGCGTGCTCTGGGTGTTCGCGCTGTCGAGTATCGCCGTCTACGGCGTGCTCCTCGGCGGCTGGGCGAGCAACAACAAGTATGGCTTCCTCGGCGGCCTGCGTTCGAGCGCCCAGCTCGTGGCCTACGAGATTCCGCTGGGCCTCGGCCTCTTGGGCGTGGTGCTCGCGGCGGGGTCGCTCAAGCTCGACACGATCATGAACGCGCAGGCCGACACGGGCGTGTGGTATGCCTTCGCCCAGCCGCTCGGCTTTCTCGTATTTCTCGTGGCCGCCTTCGCCGAGGCGGCGCGGCTCCCCTTCGACCTGCCCGAAGCCGAGCAGGAGCTCGTCGGCGGGTATCACACCGAGTATTCGGGCATCAAGCTCCTGCTCTTCCTCGTGGCCGAGTTCCTCCACATGGTCACGGCGGCGTTCCTGATCGTGATCATGTTTCTGGGCGGCTGGCACCTCTGGGGAGTGACGGGCTCCGGCCCCGTCGAAACGTGGACGGTGGCCCTCATTCGCTTCGGCGTGCTTTCGGCCAAGATCCTCGGCGTGATCCTGTTCTTCATGCTCGTCCGCTGGAGCTGGCCACGGTTCCGGTTCGATCAGCTCATGAATCTCGCCTGGAAGGTGATGCTCCCCTTGGGCCTCGTGAACCTCGTCACCGTCGCGGCCGTCGAGGAGTTTCGGCCGCAGCTCGTGGCCGCGCTCGGCGAGGGCTGGGCGAAGGTGGCGGCGATCGGCCTGCCGTGGGCCGTGTTCTTCATCGGCTGGATCGCGGCCGGCATGCTCACGCCATCGGGCACCGACAACACGCCGATCCGCGCCCGCGGTCCGCTCGACATCGAACACGAACTGGTGGAGGCCTGACATGAAGCCGACCGATCCGGCCATCACGTGGCTCGAGGAAAAACCGCTCGGCCTCGCCGAGCGGCTCTATCTGCCGCTCTTCATCAGCGGTTTGACGACGACCGCCCGGCATCTCGTGAGCCCGAAGGTCACCGTGAGCTTTCCGGAAGAGCGGCCCACCGTGGGCAACCCGCTCATCTACCGCGGCGTGCACCGGCTCAACCGCGACGAGGAGGGCCGTGTGAAGTGCGTGGCCTGCTTCCTCTGCGCCACCGCCTGCCCGGCCCACTGCATCGACATCGTGGCCACCGAGAGCCCGTGGCCCGACCGCGAAAAATACCCCGAGAGCTTCCAGATCGACGAGCTGCGGTGCATCTTCTGCGGCATGTGCGAAGAGGCCTGCCCGGTGGACGCGATCGAGCTCACGAGCCTCCTCGACCTCACCGGCAAAAGCCGCGAGGAGATGATCTTCGACAAGGAGAAACTTCTCAGCGTCTACGACATGACGAAAGACGCCGAGCCGATGAAATCGACCGCCCTCGGGGGGACGCTGTGAACGGCTCGCTCCCCGCACTCACTCCCGGCCTGCTGCTCGCCGGAGCCGTCACGGCGGCGGCCGTGAGCCTGTGGCTGCTCTTGCCACGCGGTGCCGAGAACCGCCTGGCCCGCTGGCTCGGCCTCGTGCTCGGGGCCGTAGCCCTCGCCGGCTTCATCGCCGCCGGCCGCCGGCTGGGTAGCCTCGGCGAGGAGGCCGTGTTTCTCACGGTGGCACTCGTGGCCGTGGTCTCGGGCGCGGCGACGATCGTCACGCGGTCGCCCGTCTATTCGGCGATCTGGTTCGCGCTCTCGCTCGCCGGCGTGGCAGGCGTCTTGCTCGTGCTCGGAGCGCAGTTTCTGGGGGTGGCCACGATCGTGGTCTATGCCGGTGCGATCCTCGTGATGTTCCTGTTCGTGCTCATGCTCGCGCAGCCGTCGGGCTTGGCGCCCTACGACCGGGTGTCGAACGAGCCCTTGCTTTCGGCCGTGGCAGGCGCCGTCTTGCTCGGCCTCCTTTCGCTCTCGATCGGCCGGCTCTCGGCCGACGCCTCGTGCTGTGCCGCCCCCACCCGGGCCGCCGCCGTCACGGGTTCGGCGCAGCCACCGGCCCCTGCCGAGCCCGTGGGCGACGATCCGCTGGCCGTCGACCAGGTGGCGCGGCTGGGGGGCGAACTCTTCGGCCGGCATCTGCTCGCCGTCGAAGTGGCGGGCGTGCTCCTGCTCGCGGCCCTGATCGGCGCGATCGCCGTCGTGACCCGCGGTGAGGCCGCCCTCGAGCACGACCGCCGACTGGCGGCGGGAGGGGGCAACCGATGATGCCGCTCCTCGCCGCCGGATCAACCGCGCTTCTGCACAATGCTCTACTCGTGGGCGCGATCCTCTTCGCGCTCGGGCTCGTGGGGATCCTCACGCGGCGCAACCTGATCGTGATGTTTCTCTCCGCGGAACTGATGCTCCAGGGCATCTCCGTAAGCCTCGTCGCCTGGAGCCGATATCACGGTGACTGGGGCGGGCATGTGCTCGTGATCTTCGTGCTCACCGTGGCCGCCTGCGAGGCGGCCGTGGCGCTCGTGTTCGTGCTCCAGGCGTTCTCACGCACCGGCCGGCTCGATGCCGCCGCCTGGCAGGCGCTCCGCGAAGCCACGCTGCCCAAGGCGGTCGATCACGCGCTGCCCGCCTCCGACGCCGTCCCGCCCCGCTGGCCGCGGCTCGCGCGGGCGGGCGTCCTGCCTCCGGCCGATGAAGACGCGGCGCTCGAACGCGAGCACGTGTAGCCGCCCGCACCTCCTTCCGATCTCCCACTCCGCATGCAGTCACTCTCCCCCGCCACACTCCTCGTGCTCGTGCCGCTCCTGCCGCTCGCCGGGGCCGTGCTCACGCTCCTCTTGGGTCGCCTGCTCGGCTCGCGGGCCCACCTACCGGCCATCGCCGGCATCGCCGCAGCCGCCGCGGTGGCCGTCACGCTCTTGCTCGGCACGTCGAACCAGGTGGGCTCGGCCCACGGCCCCCACGCCGAGCCCGTGCGGCCGGTCGAGATGATCACCACGCTCTGGCAATGGGCCTCGGTGCAGGATGCCTACGTGCCGCCGGAAGGAAGCGCCGCGGCGCTTCCCGGCACGGCGGTGAGCGGCGCAGGGGGCGCCGCGCGGGCGTTCACGATTCCCGTCGCCCTGCGGCTCGATCCGCTCACGGCCACCCTGCTCGCGATCATCACCTGCATCGGTCTCGTGGTAGCGGTCTATTCCGTGGGCTACATGCACCACGATCCGGGCTATCCGCGGTTTTTCGCAGTGTTTTCGCTGTTCGTGTTCTCGATGTCGATGCTCGTGGCGGCGAGCAACTTCCTCGTCGTGTACGTGTTCTGGGAGGCGGTGGGCGCGTGCAGCTATCTGCTCATCGGCTTCTGGTTCACGAAGCCCGAGGCGGCGCGGGCCGCGAAGAAAGCGTTTCTCGTCAACCGCGTGGGTGACTTCGGCCTGGCGATCGCGACGTTTCTCCTCTGGATGACCTATGGCACGCTCGACTTCCACGACACGCTCTCTCCGGACGGCACGATCCTGCCGGGCATCCTCGGCCAGACTCGGCTCGCCGATGCGGGCGGCATCGTGGGGGGCGCGGTGGGCACGGCGATCTGCCTGTGTCTCCTGCTCGCAGCCTGCGGCAAGAGCGCCCAAATGCCGCTGCATGTCTGGCTCCCCGACGCGATGGAAGGCCCCACACCCGCCAGCGCCCTGATCCACGCGGCGACGATGGTCACGGCAGGCATCTACCTCGTGGCGAGAAGCGCACCGCTTTTCATGGCCTGCCCCGACGCGCTCGCCGCCGTCTCGATCGTGGGGGCGACGACGGCGCTCGTGGCCGGCCTGATCGCCACCGTGCAAAACGATCTCAAGCGGGTGCTCGCCTACTCCACGATCAGCCAGCTCGGCTACATGTTCGCGAGCCTCGGCACCGGCACGCTCCTGGGCTTCACGGCCGCGATCTTCCACCTCGTGACCCACGCCTTCTTCAAAGCTCTGCTGTTCCTCGGGGCCGGCTCGGTCATGCACTCGATGGGGGGCGTGATCGACATGCGGCGGTTCGGCGGCCTGCGGCGGATCATGCCGATCACGGCGGCTACGTTCCTCGTGGGCAGCCTCGCCCTGGCGGGCGTCGCACCGTTCTCAGGGTTCTTCAGCAAAGACGAGATCCTCGCCACGCTCCATGCGAAGGGCTGGCCCAACGCCCACGGCGAACACCACGACGCCGCGCCCGCGAGCCATGCCTCGCTCCCTCTCCCGCTGACGCCGTCCGCTTCCTCGCTCCCTCGCCCTCCGGGAGAGGGCCGGGGTGAGGGTGCCCACACCATGCGATTGGCTTCCCTGACACGGTCTCCAGTGGCCGCGCCTGCCGCCGTGCTCGACACACCGGAGACGTTCCGTGTGCTCTTCTGGATGTCGCTCGTCACGGCGGGGCTCACGGCCTTCTACACCTTCCGCGCGGTCTTCATGACATTCACGGGCCCCACCCGCGTGCCCGAGGAGGCCGGCCACCACGCCCATGAATCGCCGCCGGTGATGGCCGTGCCGCTGATCATCCTCGCCGTGCCCTCGGCCATCGCTGGATGGTGGCTCTTCAACTCGCAGTGGCTCGCGCACTTCCTCACGGCCACGCCGTCGTTTTCGGCGCCGGCCGTGACGGCCACGGCCGTGCCGCACGCCTTCCACATGGATCTCGCCATCCAGGGCTCGCTCGCGGCGGCGATCGGGATCGTGATCGCCGCCATCGGCCACCTTGGCCGGCGCAGCGACGGCCCGCAGATGGAGCGGTTTTTGGGACCGCTGCAGACGTTCTTCGCCAACCGCTGCTATATCGACCAACTCTACGCGGGCCTCATCGTGCGGCCACTCGAGGGCCTCGCCCTCGTGGCAGCGCTCTTCGACCGCTTCGTGATCGACGGCCTCGTCAACAGCGTGGCCCGGCTGCCTGCTGCCCTCGGCGGCGTCGTACGGCGGCTCCAAACAGGGCTCCTCCAGCGGTATGCCCTCGCGGGCGTGATGGGCGTGCTCGCGATCGTGTTCGTGCTCGCCTGGCGGCTCCGCGGCTGACCCTTTTCCTTTTCCACCCGACACACCACCACCCATGAACGGCCTCACTCCCGGGATGCATCTCGTGCTCGTGCTCGTCACGCCGCTCGTGGGCGCGGTCGTGGCCTGGGTGCTCGGGTCGCGCGGCTATGCCGCGGTGCGGCAAAGCGCCGCGGTCACGGCCCTGCTCACGCTCGTGGCCGCCGGCTGGCTCGTGGTGCGGTATCTCGCGAGCCCCGAGGCGGCGGCCAGCCAGCCCTTCGCGGTCGTGACGCTGCCCTGGCTCGTGGACGGCATGTTCGACGTGCGGCTCTCACTCGGCCTCGACGGCCTGTCGATCTGGCTCTTCGGCCTCTCAGCCCTGCTCTCGCTCACGGCCGTGCTCGTGAGCTGGGAGGCGATCAAGGAGCGGCCGGTGGGATTTTACGTGCTTCTGCTCGTGCTCGAAGCGGCGATGCTCGGCGTGTTCGCGGCCCGCGACGTGATCCTGTTTTACGTGTGCTTCGAGTTCACGCTCGTGCCGCTCTTCTTCCTAATCGGCATCTGGGGCCACGACGAGCGCCGTAAAGCCGCGATCAAGTTCTTTCTCTACACGCTCGCCGGCAGCGTGCTCGCCTTCCTCGGCCTGCTCACGATCGTGCTCTGGAACGCCTCGCACACCGGCACCGTCACGTTCGACATCGACTCCCTCACCGCCGGCCTCGCCGCCCATCCCTTGCCGATGAACGCCGAAGGAGGCTGGCTGCAGATGATCGTGTTCCTCGCTTTGTTTGCGGGCTTCGCGATCAAGGTGCCGATCGTGCCCTTCCACACCTGGCTGCCCTTGGCGCACGTCGAGGCCCCGACCGGCGGCAGCGTCGATCTCGCTGGCATCCTCCTCAAGCTCGGCATCTACGGGTTTCTACGGTTCTCGCTGCCGATGCTCCCCGACGCCACGGCCCTGGCGGCCCCCTGGATCTTCGGGCTCGGCGTGGCGGGCATCGTCTACGGCGCGCTCGTGGCCCTCGTGCAGACCGACCTCAAGCGGCTGATCGCCTACTCGTCGGTGAGCCACATGGGCTACTGCGTGATGGGGCTCTTCGCATTGGAACCGGTGGCCGTCGAGGGAGCCACCTTGCAACTCGTGAATCACGGCCTCTCGTCGGCGGGCCTGTTCGCCCTCGTGGGCATGATCTACGAGCGGTATCACACGCGGAACATCGCGAGCCTGGGCGGCATCGCCTCGAAGGCGCCGTGGCTCGCGGCCCTGTTCATGCTGTTCACGTTCTCGAGCATCGGCCTGCCAGGCCTCAACGGCTTCGTCGGCGAGTTCATGATCCTCGCCGGGTC